>ERZ1048872.809-NODE-809-length-30430-cov-11.210041_pt1 | contig 30430 bp, 30 predicted proteins | sample MGYA00383100_ERZ1048872 | MGnify/ENA primary metagenome ERZ1048872 (study PRJEB29581, sample SAMEA5548370) | metagenome | biome: marine; feature: coastal; material: water | depth 50 m | study: Short-term variability in the microbial, nano- and picoplankton...
GGCTATTGTGATCGGACTTGTGTTCCGTGTCAATTCCGGATGTGAAAAGATTTCAACCGTGGATATCGAGCAGTTCGGCTTTACCACTAAAAACCACTTTTTCGGCAAGACAATGGGTTCAAGTTTTTCGCCCACACCCTCGCCCCAAGCACTTTGACCCTTGAGAAATACAGGCACATCAGCGCCCAACGTCAAACCCAGCATGCACAACTCATCGGTGGTAAGGCCCAGTCCCCAGAGGATATTCAGACCATGCATGACGGTCGCAGCATTAGAGCTGCCTCCCCCGAGGCCTGCGCCCATCGGTATGTTTTTCTCAATAATTATACGAGCTCCGGGCATTTTCTCTTGCATCAGGCCGTTTTGCTGTCCGTGGGCCCGCATCAGCACTGCTGCACGATAAACAAGGTTATTCTCACCTTTGACGCCCGGCATATCAGCCACGTTAATCTCGTCACTGCGTTCTATATGCACCGTGTCTGCGAAGTCTAGGATCTGAAATGCTGTTTGCAAGTCATGATAGCCATTTGCGCGGCGACCGATGACGTGGAGAAACAGATTGATTTTGCAGGGAGCCGAAAGTGTAAACATCAATATGACCAATCTTTTACAATCACCAGCAGGTTTGCACCCGCTTTTGATATGCGTATTCGACTTGGATTCATCGACTTGTCTCGGCGTTGCACCTCGACTTGCCAACCACGTTCGTTAAAGTTGTTTCGTCCCGATTTTGCTGATTCCTTGAGTTTGTCCAATGCAATCTCATTTTGGGGAACACCTTTCAACCAATGCACCATTAGTGAAACGGGCATGTCTAAACCTAAGGTTTGTCGTAACAATTGCTCCGGACTGGGCGCACTCAGCGCCTGGCCCTCTGCTGTTTCTATTTTTGCCGAGATTTCATTGCCGGTAATATTTGCGACGGAAATGCCGAGCGGGCCGAAAAGCGCAATTTCGTAAGCATCATTTGACTGTGCCCATCTATACGAAAAGTTACCGCGCTGACCGTTCAGGTCGTAGGCCATTTTCCCCTGCGCTGTCCAGCTTGCGAGCTCGGCAAGCCGCCGACCATCTGGCGCTGAAGTGTTTTTCTGTGATACGCAGCCAGCTAAAAGGACAACGAACCAGAGACAAAACAGTCCAGGCCGCTGCATGTGCCAACCAGAATATGAGCGTATCGAATCAAGGCGCAACAAAACGTTTGATCACCTGCTTGAGGATATCACTATCCGGGCGAGCGTCTAACGCCTTCTGCCAGACACTGCGGGCTTCTTGCTGTTCACCGCTGACCCACAATACTTCACCTAAATGCGCAGCAACTTCATCGTTATTGAACAGCGACAGCGCTCTTCTTAAGTTAATTACTGCCTCTTTGAAGTTTCTGAGTCTATATTGGGCCCAACCCAGACTATCGATGAATGCGGCCTCATTCGGCTTTATTTCCAATGCTCGTTTGATAAGTGCAAGCGCTTCATCATGCCGATCAGTCTGGTCCGTCAGCGTGTAACCGAGTGCATTCATGGCATCAGCGTTGTCCGGGTCGATCTCGATCACCTTCAACAAGTCTTGCTCCAGCACATCAAGCCGACCCAAACGTTCACCTGTCATTCCTCTGAAGTAGAGCAGCTCGATATTTTCTGGCTGTTTTTGGATCACACTTTCCATCAGCTCAAAAAATGCCGCCTCGTGACCCCGCCGGCTGAGCAGCTGGCCCTCAATCATCACAAGCTGATTATATCTGTCTGGATTGTTTGAACGTTGATTTTCCAGGTAGGCCCGGGCGTCATTTAGCCTCCCCTGTTCTGCCAACAGCGCCGAAATACGCACTTGTGCAGGCAGATACTCCGGACTTGGCGCAACCATCTTATATTCACGTATTGCGTCTGAAACATTCTTGTTTTTGTCTGCGATGCTGCCCAAATAATAATGCGCTTCATTGGCTCTACGATTCCATCGAACCATCTGGTTCAAATAACCCTTTGCGGCCTCATCTTTGCCCCGCTCCAGTGAAATCAACGCCAGCGCAAAAAGAATGTCACCGTCATGCGGGGACTGCTGATAAACCAGTTCATACTGCTTTTCAGCGTCAGCCAAACGCTCGGCTTCGAACAGCATTCGCGCGTAGATGAGTCTCAGGCGCCGCTTGTCCGCTAAATCTTCGATCGTGTCCTCTAGAAACACTAGCGCTTCATCAGTTCGTAACAAATCTCTTAACGCATTAATCTTCAACACGATGACATTAATGTTTTTCTTTGAAGCCAGCAGCTGATTTGCCAACTGCAATGCTTCTTCCAGCCGCCCGCTTTGTTCAAGCAGCACGGCCTTTGAGAACATCAGCTGTTCATCGCCAGGGTATTGATCGAGCATCCTCGACATCGCTTCCAGCAGAACGGCTCGACCCTTGTCATCCATATTCGCCGCTGAATACGCGAAGCTTTCAAAATTCGCCAGACCTCCAAGAGATTTGATGACCTCCATATGGACGATGGCCTGCTCCATATCGCCGATACGCAACAACTGCTCAGACAGGTATCTGCGCGCTTCAATGCTGTCAGGGTCTTGTTGCACCCAAATTTTCGAAGTACTCAACGCCTCTTCATAGCGCTTCAGATAGACTGCCAACATAGCAGCACGCTGCGCGACGCCTGCATCACGGGTCTTGAGCGCTATCTCTACATATTTTTCGAGGGCAGTACTGTACTCACCCCTGTAACCTGCGACTTCTGCAACCAAAAGTTGATAAAGCGCATCTTTAGGAAACGGCGCAACAGGATAATCACTCGGCTTGGGTCTTTTGGCGACCTTGGGCGCCGTTATTGAGACATTAACCTCTGGCACTTCTGCTTCGTCGTCCAGCTCGACCGCCTCAGCAGCGGTATCGGTTTTGTTCGGGGCTATCTCCTCTGAAGGTTGACTGACACAGCCACCCAAGAAAGTCAGCGCAATAACTAATAGCAAATACTGCAAGTTTCTTTTCCTCATGTGCACGGTGAAGGATATCCCCGCGCTCGACAGTTTAGTGTAGCGATTTTGTGTCCAGTCAGGAAACCAATTCTGGCCACGATAGCCCGCACTTGTTCTCACGAATAATCTCTACGCCTATAATCGATCGGCGTATCGCTTCAAAACCCATAAAATGGCAAAATACCGCATCGTGAGTCGAGTAACGACAGTGAGTGCGGCATTAACCGATGCCAGCTCATTCTACTTTTCCCTGACAACAGAGTCATTAAGCGTCGATCAACCTCTAGGACCGTTGATGCTTTTACCCTGTTTAAAGGACATTGAAAAAAGCCAGAGACTGGCAGAAATCAGGAATAAAGGCGCTGAACGCCCAGAGTTATGGATTTATTGGTTGTAGGTATTAATCACACGACAGCCCCCGTTTCACTGCGGGAGAAGATCGCGTTCACGCCCGATCAGATATCCGATGCACTGCAATCGCTCTCCAATGAGATCAAGTTGCAGGAGCTTGCGATACTTTCCACCTGCAACAGAACCGAGGTCTACGCGATTCATGCGCACAATGAGCCTGATCTAATTATTCACTGGCTGGCACAACAACATGCAGTGCCTGAAACCATTATTAGATCATCAACCTACACCTACTGGGGCCATAGCGCTGTGAAGCACATCATGAGAGTGGCTTCCGGGCTTGACTCGATGGTGCTTGGTGAGCCACAGATACTTGGCCAGTTGAAGGACTGTTTCAACTACGCAGATGCCAACAATACGCTTGGCTCGTCACTCAAACGTCTTTCTCAGAATACTTATAGAATCGCTAAAAAGGTTAGAACTAGCACGGCCATTGGACAAAACCCAGTGTCCGTTGCCTCTGCGGCAGTTGATCTCGCAGGGCAGCTTTTTGAAAATGTCTCCGCTTGTCATGCGTTGCTAATCGGCGCCGGCGACACCACGGAACTTGTCGCCCGCCACCTGCGTAACGCGGGCATTGAGAACATGGTCATTGCTAATCGCACACGCTCGAATGCGGCAAAAATCGCTGATGAACTTGATGCCAGCGCAACCGATCTTAGCGATCTAACTGAGCGACTTGTGGATGCCGACATTGTCATTTCCGCGACTTCAAGCTCCCTTCCTATCATAGGCAAAGGGATTGTTGAACGCGCTTTAAAACCTCGCAAGCACAAACCCATATTTATGGTTGACCTTGCCGTTCCCCGGGACATTGAGCCTGAGGTCGATAGCCTTGCTGATGTTTATCTTTACAGTGTCGACGATCTTCAGCAGATCATCTCCCAAAACATGGAGAATCGCCAAGAAGCAGCACTTGAGGCCGAAGCGATCATCGAGGTCGCTGTGAAAGAGTTCCAACAAAGCAATAAATCACTCGATGCAGTCGATTTACTTGTAAAATTTCGAAACCTTCATGAACAGATAAAAAAGAATGAACTGGACTTAGCACTTCAACGCCTCGAAAAAGGCGAAGACCCTGAAAGAGTGCTGACTCAGTTCGCCAACAAACTCACCAACAAAATTGTTCACACGCCAAGCATTCAGTTGAAACAGGCCAGTATTGAGGGGCGCACCGATATGTTTGGCGCCGTTGAAGATTTGTATCAACTGGGCAATGACGACCTAGATGGCCAAGAGCAATAACTGTTTTATAACCAGAAGTACCAAACATGAAATCAACATTAAAGACCAAACTCGATCAACTGCTTGAGAGATATGAAGAGCTTGGCGCGCTTATGAGCGATAGCGACGTAATATCCGATCAAAATACGTTTCGAGCTTACTCTCGAGAATATGCCGAAATCGAGCCAGTGGTTTTATGCTACCGAGATTACGAAAAGCAACTTAACGAGCTGGAAGAAACCAAAATCCTTGCGGGCGACGAAGATGAAGACATTCGCGCGATGGCTGCCGAAGAACTGGACGACCTTGAAAAACAGGTCAACATACTCGATCAATCATTGCAGAAGCTATTACTACCACGGGACCCCAACGACTCACATAATGTCTTCCTTGAGATCCGTGCAGGCACTGGTGGTGATGAAGCGGCAATTTTCGCTGGTGACTTATTTAAAATGTACCAGCGATTTGCCGAGACCAGACAATGGAAGGTCGAAATCATGAATGAAAGAGCTGGCGATCATGGTGGTTTCAAAGAGATCATTAGCCGCATTGAAGGCAAAGATGTTTTCGGACAACTTAAGTTTGAATCCGGCGCACACCGCGTTCAACGCGTGCCACAGACCGAATCGCAGGGACGAATACACACTTCAGCCTGCACCGTTGCGGTCATGCCGGAAGTTGAAGACGTCGATGAAATTGAAATCGACAAGAATGACTTAAGGGTCGACACCTACCGGGCATCCGGGTCAGGCGGCCAGCATGTCAATAAAACTGATTCAGCCGTAAGATTGACACACATACCTACCGGCGTGGTCGTCGAGTGTCAGGACGAGCGTTCCCAACACAAAAACAAAGCGCGCGCCATGAGCTTACTGCAAGCCAAATTAATGGATCAAGCTGAGCAAAAACAGTCTGACGAGCAAGCAGCAGCGCGACGCAGCCTGGTTGGCAGTGGTGACAGGTCGGAAAAAATTCGGACCTATAACTTTCCAGACAGTCGCGTAACAGACCACAGGATTAACCTGACATTGCATAGGCTCGCGCAAACCATGGCAGGAGATATGGCACCTATTATCGACCATCTTGTACAGGAACATCAGGCCGACCTGCTCAGCTCGCTCGGCGAGGAACTGGACGACTAACCTTATGTTACAGTCCAGCAGCACTACCGTTGGTGATATTATCCGCTCAATCGGAAGCGCGAATTTATGTTCAGACACGCCGTTGCTGGACTGTCACCTTTTGCTCTCTCGATGCTTAAACAAGCCAAAAAGCTGGCTGCTGGCGCACGATGAGTATTGCCTTACTGACGATGAAACGCAGATTTACGAAAGTCTGCTTGAGCGACGTATCGCCGGAGAACCTATCGCCTATATTCTCGGCAGCCAGGGGTTCTGGGACATGGAGCTAACGGTGACACCTGACACACTGATTCCCAGACCGGAAACCGAGCTTTTGATCGAAACCGTGCTCGCAACCTGTAGGTCCGCCCATCAACGGGTGATCGATCTTGGCACAGGCACAGGCGCAATTGCGATCGCAATTCAACGCGAGCGTCCGAATTGGGAAGTGTGGGCAACCGATGTTTCTGCTGCAGCCATCGCTATCGCAGAAAAAAATGCCGCTGAGTGGTCAGCCACAGGCATAAAATTCCTACAACGTAATTGGCTAACCAATTTGGGCAAGAGGAAATTTGACTTGATCGTCTCCAACCCGCCCTACATCGAGCAAAATGATCGCCACTTGCCCGCACTTCAGTATGAGCCCGCTTCCGCATTAACGGCATCGGATGCCGGCATGGCTGATCTAAAAACCATTATCCGGCAAGCCACAGGTAGTCTGACCGCTGGCGGTCGATTATTGCTAGAGCATGGCTATGATCAGCAGACGCAGGTTTCTGACTCGATGAAAAACGAAGGTTACACTGATATAGCACTGCTGGCAGACTACAACCACGTACCACGAGCGGTGTTAGCTCGCTGGTCGCCCGATCGTTAACAGCAAGATAAATAAAGCGAAGAAATGGAAGATGAGTAAATGAATGACGACGAGTTACTCAGATACAGCCGACAAATCATGCTGCCTGAAATTGAAATTGCAGGGCAAGAAAAGTTACTCGCGGCAACGGCCATTATTGTCGGCGCCGGTGGGCTAGGTTGCCCTGTCGGTTTATATCTCGCCGCTGCGGGTATCGGCAACCTGATCCTCATTGACGATGACGAAGTCGATCTTTCCAATCTTCAACGACAGATTGCCCATGGGGTTGATGACATAGGCGTCAACAAGACCGAGTCACTGGCGGGTACAATCAAACAAATTAATCCCAACGTTTCGGTAAGTGTCATATCAAACCGAGTTTCCTCGACAGCTTTTGCTGACCTGATCGCAGAGTCGCACAAAACGGCGGTTGACCACTTCACCATTGTGCTCGATTGTACCGATAATTTTCAGACCCGATTCATGATCAATCAGACCTGCGTTAACAGTAGCACACCGCTAGTTTCTGGTGCGGCCATCAAACTCGAGGGTCAGGTGATGGTGTACGATCCAGCGACGACCGATTGCGCCTGCTATCAGTGTCTGTATCAGCGTGCCAATGATCAACAGCTTAACTGTGCCGAAAATGGCGTTGCCGCTCCGGTCGTCGGCATCATTGGCTCAATACAGGCAATGGAGGCTATCAAAATAATTGTTGGCGCGGGAGAGACGCTCGCCGGACATCTGCTAATTGCCGACATGAAAACCATGGACATTCGTAAGCTAAAATTACCCAGAAACCCAAATTGCTCCGCTTGTGGGCACAAGAAACAAGGCGCAACATGATCAGGCGAGAACCATGACATCACCGACCGATGATGCACAGGCGAACGCCGCCACTCTCGAAGCAGACCTCAACGAGGCGCTGAGTCAGCATCGGCGTGGTGACCTGGCGCATGCTAAAAAACACTATCAGGCTGTGTTGATTTTCATAAGACTGAAAGACAAGTTCTTACGCAGAGTGCTACGCAAGTTAGACAACCGTTATACAACAAGTCCGTTGGGTTTTGGCGGAACTACGAAACAGGTTTGGCACCCATCTCTGAAATTCTTGGCAACAACTAGCCAAACTCTCCCTTCGCCTGAAGGTCTGCATGATAAGAAGAGCGCACGAGAGGCCCGCTAGCAACATGAGAAAAGCCCATCGCTTTTGCGTCTTCGGCCAGCTCAGCAAATTCGTCTGGATGCACATACCTGTCAAGTGCCAGGTGGTCTCTGCTGGGCTGCAGGTATTGACCAAGTGTCACCATATCAACATCGTGCGCTCGCAAATCAGTCATCACCTCTCGCACCTCGTCTAGCGTCTCGCCAAGACCCAGCATTAATCCGGATTTTGTCAATACGGAAGGTTTCAGCTGCTTGTATCTTTTCAAAAGCGATAACGACCACTGGTAGTCAGCACCGGGACGTGCTTTTTTATAAAGTCGCGGTACAGTTTCTAAATTATGATTGAATACATCCGGCGGAGCATCTGAGAGTATTTCGAGCGCTATTTCCATTCGCCCCCTGAAATCCGGCACCAGTACTTCCACCCGGGTTTCAGGATTAAGCGTTCTCAGCTCTGTGATACATTCAGCAAAATGTCCTGCACCACTATCCTTCAAATCATCTCGGTCGACTGACGTCACAACCACATATTTAAGCTTCATTTCAGCCACAGCTTCTGCCAACTGAAGCGGCTCGTTCTTATCCAGCGCAAGGGGTTTGCCATGGGCCACATCACAGAAAGGACAACGCCGGGTGCAAATTTCTCCCATGATCATGAACGTCGCGGTACCGTGAGAGAAACACTCTGAAATATTGGGACAACTAGCTTCTTCGCAAACGCTGGCGAGCTTTCTCGTTCTGAGTATGCTTTTAATGCGACCCACCTCAGAACTTGCTGGAATTCGGACCCTGATCCAGTCTGGTTTGCGCAGCACTGTCTCACTGGGAATCACCTTGACCGGAATTCGGCGCACTTTGTCTGCGCCCCGATGCTTTTCACCCTGAACCAGTTTGTTTCGTATATCTCTAGCCATAATACTTAATCAGAATTTTGTCTTATTGCAGTTCGGCAGCATCATAACCGAATAACCGGCTAATTTGTTCCGTCAATTCAATCGCAAGTTCCGCCATGGTTGCTTTTACGCCCAGATCTTTGGTCTGGGTCACCTCAAGGCCGACGTAACCGCAGGGGTTGATGAGCGAAAAAACCCCTAAATCCATTTCCACATTAAGGCTTAGCCCGTGGTAAGCGCGCCCCTTGCGAACCCGCAATCCCAGTGCGGCTATTTTTTTACCTGCCACATAGACCCCAGGCGCGTCCCTGTTTGACTGCGCATCAACACCATATGCCGCCAGCAACTGGATGATCGACTGCTCAATGGTTGTTACGAGTGCACGCACGCCTAAGCCCTGTCGTTTAATATCGAAAAGGGTATAGGCAACGAGTTGTCCGGGACCATGATAGGTGACTTGCCCTCCGCGGTCTGTTCGCACGACTGGAATATCGCCGGGCAACAAAAGGTGTTCTTCCTTTCCCGCTTGTCCAAGCGTAAAAACCGGTGGATGCTGTACTAGCCATAATTCATCAATCGCCTCGTCAGACCTTTCGAGCGTAAACGCGCGCATGTTGCGCCATGTCTGCTCGTAATCCATTGGGTGATCGAGAAAATTTTTAACAATCAGTCTGCGGGTCACAGTGACAAGCCTTTTTCGGGTTTTGGCTATAACACCATTCGAACCCAGGAATGGGTCTTGAGTTCTTCAAACATCTTTTTAAGTTGCGGCTCACCTGTGGCTTGGAAGTCAACTCGCACCGAACAATAGTTGCCTTTCTTACTCGGTCTCTTTTCAACTTTTTCATTTGTCAGGGTTGCGTCGTATTTGACCATGATGCCGAGCACCTTCTCGACGAGATCAGAGGACGAATCACAGATCACTTTGATCGGGTAATCACAGGGGAACTCTATTTTTGGGGGCGCATCGTTTTGCCCCTGGTTCGTGCTATCCATAGGTATTTCTCACACGCTATCTGTTAACTCTAAGGTATTTTCAACGGGTCGCCGCCTAACAGCTGAAGAAAGAACAATGACAGCGAGTGCCAAATGCTCTTGAAAAAACCAGCTTCAGGTATATCAGCTAACGCAATCAGAGGGCCTTCGTAAACGATATCATCACCCATGCTAACCGCGAGTCGACCCAACTCCTGGCCTGCACTGATCGGACCATGAATCACACTCTCGACGTCCATGGCGGCACTCAAAGCGCCTTTTGACCCTCGGGGTAGGGTAATAACAACCGCTTCACCTAGCCCCATACTCACAGTCGATGTTTCGGCGTTCCATATTCGCACCTGGTTAAGGATTTCTCGCTCGTCATACAACCGCACGGTTTCAAAATAACGAAAACCGTAACTAAGTAACTTTTGACTTTCCGTTGCCCTCGCCTTTTCCGACTTGGTGCCCATAACGACAGAAATCAGTCGCATATTATCTCTGACCGCCGACGCAACCAGACAATAACCGGCTGCTTCAGTGTGTCCTGTTTTTACGCCGTCTACCGACCTATCACCCCACAGCAACTTGTTACGGTTACTTTGGTTGATTTCATTGTAGCGGAACGATTTTTCGGAATAGAGTTTATAGTGATCAGGGTGCCGGTTAATTAGCGCGATGGTCAGTTTTGCTAGGTCTGACGCGGTCGTGTAGTGATCTTCATCCGGCAATCCGGTGGCATTCATAAAATGCGTGTCTGTCATCCCCAACCGCAACGCGTGTTGATTCATCACATCTGCGAAAGCATCTTCTCCTCCGGCAATATGTTCAGCCATGGCGACACTGGCATCGTTACCCGACTGAATAATGATACCTTTCAACAATTGGTCTACACTGACTTTCGTGCCTTCTTGGATAAACATCCGTGAGCCTTCCATTTTCCAGGCCTTCACACTGACATCTACCATTTCATCCTCGGTTAAGGTGCCTCGCTCTATCTCCTCAGCTGCAACATAGCTGGTCATAATTTTTGTCAAACTCGCCGGGGGCAAACGTTGTTTGCTATTGTGCTCTACCAACACGCGCCCTGTGTCCGCATCGAGCAACAAATAGCCCTCCGCGGCAAGTTGTGGTGGTGCCGGTATGATTGGCTCAGCAGACGACCCTGCAAGGGCCGCTGTTGCTGGCAATGAGATCAGCATGGCTGACAAAAGTATCAATGTCGCCGGCACGAAGTTTGTTGCATATTTTGGCATGGTGATTTCGCCTGATTCAGATAGTTAAGATTTTATCCTGTGCATCGCCTAATTGCGCGAATTTTAGTTGCCTTCGGCCATCTGTGCTGTCGATTCTCCTTCGATATCCACCCTGAGCGGTTTTCCCAGTGCTGAATTTTCAACCAGCGTGGCAATTTCGTCGCGCACACTTTCATTCTCTATCGGCCCAAGCCAGACTTTATGAAGCATTGCGGTATCCCCCTCGCTCTGCAAGATCCGGGTACCCGTCTCCAGCTGATAGCGACTAAGCATTCGAAGAATTTTCTGTTGCAGTGTTTTTGCACCCGCGGGACTAGAGAAGGCCCCGAGTTGAAGATAATACTGGTCGCCCAGCGGCGCTGCATTAACCAGCTCGGGATAATTTTTATAGTCCAGCGCTTCGACAACCACCGGTGCGGTGCCTTTATTTTCGAAACCAAGTTCAAGTGCAGTTTTCCATGAAAGGTCTATCAGCCTGTCATCGTGGAACGGCCCTCGGTCATTCACCCTCAATACAACCTTTTTACCACTGTCTAGATTTGTCACTCTCACCCAGGTCGGGAGCGGCAACGCTTTATGTGCCGCCGACAGTTGATACATATCGTAAGTTTCGCCATTCGACGTTTTGCGGCCGTGAAACTTTTTGCCATACCACGAGGCGATGCCTATCTCGACATAACCGAGGCTCGAAGGCAGCACGTGGTAGGTTTTATCCCATACTTGGTAAGGCGTTCGGTTGCCCGCGGTAAACTTCCCGGGGTTGACCATGGGTGGTGGGTTCGTATTCGACTGTGACTGATTTTGAGCGCGGTTTTGAGCACGACTTCCCTGGTTTGCATCCGCTGAATCGAACGAGGTCTGGCAACCGGCGACGAGCGATTGCGCAAGCAACATCAGAATAGTGCTTGCTCTGAGTGCATGCCTTCGAACCGCTGACGTAAACACCAGCGTCAAACCTCGACTCTTGCCTTCAATCTTGTGCTGAGTTGGTAGACCGCCATTGCATATAACTTGCTGTGGTTGTAACGCGTAATCACATAAAAGTTATGTAGTCCAAGCCAATATTCATACCCTTGCTTGCCTAACAGTCGCATAGGAGAGACGCTAATCTCCCGATTCAACGGGCTAGAAAGGATTACACCCATGTCTGTCAACTGACCCACTGAGCTGGAAACCTGCAATTTCACATTAAACATGTTTTCCAGCGGTTCATCAGGATCAACCACCTTGACTCTCTGCGTTACCGCATCCTCTTTTCGCCAGCCATGCCTCGACAGATAGTTAGCAACGCTACCGATGGCATCCACCGGGTTATGCCAAATGTCTCTGACGCCATCGCCATCGAAGTCGACCGCATAGGCGCGGTAGCTACTTGAAATAAACTGCCCGAAGCCCATCGCACCGGCATAGGACCCTTTAGGTTCCAGCGGGTTTTGGTTTTCTTCTCTGGCGAGCATGAAAAACGCCTTTAATTCTGAACGGAAAAACTTGCCTCGAGGCGGATAGTCGAAAGCCAGCGTTGAAAGAGAATCGATCACCCGGTAGTTGCCCGTAATCGTCCCGTACATGGTCTCGACACCGATGATAGCCGCCACCACTTCTGGCGGAACACCATATTCGCTGTAAGCTCGGTCGAGGGTAGCCTTATGCTTTTGCATAAACGCTTTTCCTTCACGGGTCCGACGCTCGGTTAGAAAAATATCCTGATACTCTCGCCAATTGAGCGTGCGCTCTGCAGGTCTCGATATCGCATCGATAATCTTCTGTTTGTAAACCGCCTGACTAAACACCTGCTCAAGCATCTCTCGTTGAAAGCCTTCATCCGCAACCAACTCAGAAATAAAACTCTGTACGTCCGCGCGACGGCTATCGCCGTAAGGCAACTGACTTTGCGCAGGGTTCGCTAGCACCTCAGCAACTATAACGGTGTGCAACAGCAAAAATACGAATAACCGCTTAACTGAATCCTTTCCTTTTTTCATAAAACGCATTTCCATAATGACGCGCTACGAGATAAGCGCACTATAATGTAATTCGTCGATGCGTGTGCACCGACATAATGATGCCGAAGCCGGCAAACAGCGTCAGGATCGCCGTTCCGCCATGACTCACCAGCGGCAAGGGCACACCTACAACGGGCAGGATGCCACTCACCATACCGACATTAACAAAAACATAAACAAAGAAAGTAAACGTGATCGTTCCTACCAACAAGCGTCCAAAGGTGTCTTGCGCTTGTATGGCAATCACGACACCACGCCCTACCAACAAAATGTAGAGCACCAACAACAGGGTGACACCGATTAACCCGAGTTCTTCTGCCAATACAGCAACAATAAAATCAGTTTGGCTTTCAGGCAAAAAATCGAGGTGAGACTGTGTGCCCTGAAACAACCCTTTGCCAAACAAACCGCCAGAACCTATTGCTGTCTTAGATTGAATAATATTCCATCCGGCACCCAGAGGATCTCTTTCAGGGTCCAGCAAAATCATCACTCGGGTGCGTTGGTAATCTCGCATAACGTACCAAAGCGCAGGCGCCGCCATCAGTCCGGCGATGAACGCACCAAAAACATAGCGCCAGGATATACCGGCAAGCAAAAGCACGAGCAGTCCCGACGCGCCGATAAGCAATGAGGTTCCCAGGTCTGGTTGGCGAGCGATAAGTAATACAGGGATGAGGATCATGACGCATGCCCAAAACACATGTTTGCGCAGCGGAGGCAAGTGGCGATCATGAAAGTAGCTTGCCAGCATCATGGGGATCACCAACTTCATCAACTCAGAGGGTTGAAAATTCAGCAAGCCCGGAATTCTTAGCCATCGCTGCGAGCCGTTTACCGTCGTCCCGACAAACAACACTGCAATGAGCAACAAGATACCGGCAACAAATAGCCACGGCGCAATCCTCAAATAGAAAATGGGCGAAATTTGCGCCATCACGATCATCACGCCAAAGGCGACACCAATTTTGATGAGTTGGTTCACAACCGGGGCGGTTTGTTGTCCAACGGCTGAGTACAAAATCAGCAAGCCGTATGCACAGATCATCAACAACAGCAGAATAATCGGGATATCCAGATGAAATTTTTCACCAAGCCCAACGGTGCGGGTTTGGCCAAAACCTGCGCTCGGCATGCGACGTACAAAATCCTGGCTCATCTCTCAATCATCCGCTTGGGCTACTTTGTATCGGTTTTCAAGCAGATAATAGTCCAGAATTTTTCTTGCCACTGGTGACGCGATCGCACTACCGCCACCGCCATTCTCAACTAACACTGCCAACGCTATTTTAGGATCTTCAATCGGTGCAAATGCGACAAACCAGGCGTGCTTACGCTGTCGTTCAGTTAATTCTTCCTCGTCGTATTCTTCACCCTGCGGGATACCCACGACTTGTGCCGTACCCGATTTACCCGCCATCTGGTATGCAATATCCCGTCCGATATATGCCCAGGCGGTACCATTTTCTCCGAATCCCATGTTACCGCGATGCACCACCATGCCCATCGAATCAAAAATCAGATCCCAATGCTCGGCGGATACTTGATCAACATTATCAAGCTGTTTTGTCTTGGCTTGTTGCGGCAGCTCTACACCACTCTTCAACATTCGTGGGACTACTGTTTTTCCGCGATTGGCCAGCGTCGCGACCGCTGTTGCCAATTGTAACGGCGTCACCAACATGTCTCCCTGTCCGATCCCAATATTGACAGTATCTCCGGGATACCAGGGCAAACCACGAGTTGCCCGTTTCCACTCACGCGAGGGTAACAACCCGCTGCGGGCTTCCGGAAGGTCAATCGCTGTGTTGAGCCCGAAGCCGAATAGCGCAAGATTTTCATGCACACGATCAATACCCAATTTCACCGCAAGATCAAAAAAATACACGTTACATGAACGGTAAATCGCCTTTTGCAGGTTCACGTCCCCATGCCCACCACGACCGTCTTTCTTCCAGTTCCAGTCGCGATATAACCTTGTGTTATTCGGCAACTTAAACCAACCAGGGTCGTCGTGGATAGTGAACTCCGGGGTTGTAGCCCCTGCCATAAGCCCAGTTAAGGCGATGAACGGCTTTAGCGTGGAGCCGGGTTCGTACTGCCCCTGCAATGCCCGGTTGAAAAGAGGAACATCTCCCGAATCTCTGAGCTCTGCATAGCTTTGGTAATCGATACCCGTCACAAAAAGGTTGGGGTCGTAGGAAGGCTTGGATACCAGCGCAAGGATACCTCCCGTAGCAGGATCAAGTGCGACTACGGTGCCTCGGCGGTCACCGAGCGCCTCGCTCGCGGCTCTTTGTAGCCCAACATCTACGTGCAAAGTCAGGTCTTGTCCCGGGCGAGGTGGCACTGAATCGAGCACCTTCATCACCCTGCCCCGGGCATCGGTCTCAACCTGCTGATATCCCACGGTGCCCAGCAGCGTCTTTTCGTAGAACTTTTCGACCCCCAGCTTACCGAGATGATCAGTACCGGAGTAGGCAACACTGTCTAGGGTTTTAGCGTCTTCTTCATTAATGCGGCGAACCGAACCGATGGCATGGGCCATTAACTCACCGTTAGGATAATGCCTGACTAGCCGTGCTTCAATTTCAACACCCGGGAGCGCATAGCTGTCGACACTCACGCGGGCAATCTCCTCTGGCGTCAGTCGATACAATACGGGTACAGATTCAAATGGACGCTGGCGACGAGACAGGCGTTTTTTAAAGCTTTCGATCTCGTCATCACTCAGACCAACCAGCTCGTCAAGTTTTGACAGCGTCGCATCTAAATCTTCAACTCTCTCTTTCGTCAGGGTCAGCTGAAACGTGGGAATGTTATCCGCTATTAATTCGCCGTTACGATCATAGATTAAGCCACGAATTGGCGGCAGAGATTGCACCTGGATCCGGTTTCGATCAGACAACGTGGCGAACAAATCATGTTGTATGATTTGCAAATAAAACATGCGCGCCAGAAGAAACAGGGTAAGCAGTAAGAGCAAACCAAAACCAAGGGTCACCCGGTCAAAAAAGATTCGACTTTCTCCGGTATGATCTTTTAACGCTAGCGGCTCAGCCATTCAGTTACTTACTCAACTGACTACTTGTGATACGGGTGATGATTGATGACAGACCACGCGCGATAAATCTGCTCTGCCAGCAGCAACCTCACCATAAAGTGAGGAAAGGTCAAACGCGATAAACTCCACGTCAAATCGGCGCGCTGCAAGCAGGCTTTACTGAGCCCGTCCGGACCTCCTACCATGAGCTGGACCTGATTGGCATTTTGCAGCCAGTCAGTAAACCTAAATGCCAGTTTCTCAGTGGTCCAATCGCTTCCCCGGCTATCCATTGCGATAACGATACCGCCACTTTTAATCCGATCGAGCATTTTTTTCCCTTCTTCTTCTTTCAGTTTTTCGACTGACTGAGATTTGCCTCTGTGAGCCACCGGTATTTCGGACAACACCAGCTGCCATTCCTTAGGCAATCGCTTCTGGTACTCTTTATAACCTTCGGTGACCCAGGTAGGCTCACGGGTACCGGCAGCGATCAGTTCAATCTGCATCTGTTTGCGTTGACCCTGACTCTCTCGATTGGACACTCATACTCCACAGGCGTTCAATGTCATAGAACTCCCGCGCCGAAGGCAACATCATATGCACAACGACATCTGTCAAATCCAGCAGCACCCACTCACCTTCATCCAGCCCCTCGATGCCGAGTGGCATAAAACCCGCTTCCTTGGCATCAACGACCACGTTGTTAGCAATCGACTTTACATGGCGATTTGAAGTCCCACTTACAACAATCATATAGTCAGTAAGTTCAGTCTTGTCACGCACATCGATACATACAACGTCAACGGCCTTGATATCATCCAAAGACTCCAAAACGAGCGCTTTCAGATCAACCTGTTCACTCTTTTCACTATTCTCAACCATCAAATTCACTTCTTCAGCTTTCGGTTATATTTATTTTTTACCTAACCCAAAACCGATTATCGGGTTGGCAATTTGATTCAACGATACAAACCGTTTTCGTCAATAAAATTTCTTACACTTTCGGGCAGCAGATACCGCGTTGATTGCTTTGCTGCCACCATCTCTCTGATACTGGTTGAGGAAACTGCGAGCTGTGTGAGCCCAATGAAGCAAACACTTCCCGACGGGGTCGAGGACAGTGATTTAGGTTCTCCTTTCCTCGACTCGATCCAGCCACTTAACGCTTCAGACACCGTTTGAGCGGCGTCAGATTCAGTCCCTTCCGGTCGATCAATGACAACCAAGTGCGCATAGTCAGTCAGCTCACGCCACCGGTGCCACGTTTCTATTAGACGGAAAGCATCTATTCCCAGTACAAAGCAGAGTGGTTCAGCATCACCGACTTCTCTCCTTATTTCAGCTAGCGTATCGATTGAGTAGGATCGCCCTTCCCTGCGAACCTCTCTGTCGTCTACCTTAAGCCGCTCGTTATCCTGAACAGCCAGTTGCAGCATATTCAGACGTTGTTGCGCGCTGGTGCCGGGCAAACTTCTGTGCGGCGGTATATAAGAGGGGATCAGTCTGATTGTCTTGACACCCAGCAGCGAAACAATCTCCTCTGCTGAGCGCAAGTGACCCATATGAACAGGGTCAAATGTACCCCCCATAAGGGCAAGACTCATAATCGAGCACTCATACCCAAGGGCCCGCCCACACTAGTCTGTGATAAGGGTAGCAAGAGATCACTGCCTAACCTGACCATCGCCAAGCACAATGTACTTCTGGGAAGTCAAACCTTCTAAACCAACCGGACCTCGGGCGTGCAGCTTATCAGTCGAGATACCAATCTCGGCCCCCAAGCCAAACTCGAAACCATCAGCCAACCTTGGCGATGCGTTGATTAACACTGAGCTTGAATCAACTTCGCGGAGAAATCTTCGCCCCTTCGTATAATTCTCAGTAACAATGGTATCACTGTGTTTAGAGCCATAGGTATTGATGTGAGCAATCGATTCGTCAAGCCCGGCGACAACTTTTATTGCCAGAATCGGCGCAATATATTCTTCGTACCAATCATCTTCCGTTGCCGCACTCACATCACACACGTTCGATAGGACACTGCGGGTTTCGTCGCATCCACGCAGCTCAACACCTTCCTTTACATACTTATCGGCAAGTACTGGCAAAACGTCTCTGGCTACATGCTTGTCGACCAACAATGTTTCCATTGCGTTACATACGGCATATCGATTGCATTTAGCATTAAAGGCAATATCTATTGCCATTTCCTTATCTGCTTCGGCATCGACATACACGTGGCAAACACCATCAAGGTGTTTGATGACAGGTATCGTTGCTTCTTTTGTAATGCGCTCAATTAGACTTCTACCGCCACGAGGAACAATCACGTCGACATACTGATCTAATGTAATCAATTCACCGACTGCCGCACGGTCTGTTGTTGCAACAACTTGTACGGCTGCCTTGGGCAAACCCGCTGCATGCAAGCCTGCTTGAATACATTCAGCTAAACCGCGATTCGAGTGTATACATTCAGAACCGCCACGTAGAATCGTCGCATTACCTGATTTCAAACAAAGACTGGCAGCATCGATTGTCACATTTGGCCGCGATTCATAAATGATACCTATCACGCCTAGCGGCACGCGCATTTTCCCGACCTGAATGCCTGTGGGGCGATACGACATGTCGGAGATCTCACCGACAGGATCATTTAGTGCGGCAACCTGTTCCAGCCCCTCGACCATGGTGTTGAATCTGTCTTCGGTAAAGGTCAACCGATCCAATAACGCGTCGGATATACCATTTGCTCTAGCGGCTTCCAAGTCCTTCGCATTTTCATGCATCAGTGCTGAACGGCGAGCCAGAATTTCGCCAGCGATCGCCTGCAAAGCCTGATTCTTCTGTTCCGTGCTCGCTTTGTTCATCTCGACAGCTGCGGACTTGGCAGCTATCCCCATCTCGAGCATGATGTCGTTAATTGTCTCTTTCATTGCTTACACCAACGTCTTTGCGCACGGAAATCATCTATCTCCGTGGCTAAAAAGCGGCATTATACCCACAATACAGCTTATTTTAGCTACTTTTGCGAGCAGTCTTCCGACCAGAGTCATGAGCCAATTAATTACGTCTGATTTTTTCCAGCAGGACCCGCAGGCATTAGCCATTGCATTGTTGGGCAAGGTTTTGCGCCGAAAGGTGCAGTGGCAAGGTGAAACAGTGTGGCTCTCGGCACGAATCGTCGAAACAGAGGCCTATTATCTGAACGAAAGAGCCAGTCACTCGTCCTTGGGCTACACGAAAAAACGCAAAGCAATGTTTATGGCGCCCGGCACAATCTATATGTATTACGCCCGAGGTCATGATTCGCTTAATTTTTCTGCGCAGGGTGCAGGCAATGCCGTACTGATTAAATCGGCCTATCCACACTTCGACGCAATATCCGGACAAAATCAATTGGAAGTCATGCGTGCCCTTAACCCAAGCAATCAGCGCGTCGAGACACCAGCGACGGCTCTGAAAGGACCGAGAGCGGTCAATAGACTGTGTAACGGGCAGACGCTACTGTGCAAATCTTTAGATCTGAAGGTGGTCGACTGGGATCAGCAAGCGTTGGACCAACACCGATTTTATCTCGATGAGACTGACTATCAGATTGCTCGATACATCCAGTGCCCACGACTGGGCATTCCCGTTGGTCGGGATGAAGATCTCTGGTATCGGTTTGTCGACTTCGAAGCCGCACACTACGCAACCAGCAACCCAATCACAAAAAGGAAATGGCAAGAGGGCGTAAACTACCGTATTTGCCACCCGGTTAACCACTAGCGCTTATTGCAATCGGTCCTGCATCTTAACAATGAGTTTATCCAAATCTTCGAGGCGCGCTATCGGGTTTCTCATTTCCAGCAAGCGCTGCTTCAAGTCGTTGGGAATGGGTAACAGCTCTGTCAGTCGCCCACCTACCTCAGACGCATCATCGAGATCGACATTAAGTCTGAGCGCTTCAACAGCCTCATGCTCCAGCAAAGAGGCTAAGATTTCACTCAGGTGAGATTTTTCAGCAGGGACAGTTTCTTTGTTTTCGGTTACAAGGAATTCGACATCGGCCATCATCAGACGCTCGCTGGTTTCATACTGATCTCGCACAGCAAACCTAGCCTGCCCTTCAACAATAATGCCCAATAGGCCGTTATCCCTTTGGTCGAAATCGACGATAGCAGCATAAGTTCCAGAGTGAGCAACACTGGGTAATTGTTCTTCCGCGTTCTTTAGCAACTGGTTTCCTTCCCGGATCATAATGATGCCAAAGCCAACGTCGTCTTTCATACATTGCTTGACCATATCCAAATATCGCGTTTCCACGATCTGAAGCGACAACCGGCCACCGGGAAAAAGAACAAGAGGTAATGGGAATAAGGGGATTTCAGCCATGGCTTATTCTACAACACTAACATCCAGATTAGCTGTTCGAATATTGTTTAAAACAAATCACCCCGTTAAACTCCTGCATTTCCCGCGTGGTGAGTAGCTGTGGACCTTCTTCAAACGTTTTTGCTTTCGATCATACAGGGCATCACCGAGTTTCTGCCTATATCGAGTTCTGCCCATCTTATTCTGCCCTCGCAAATTTTCGGCTGGACCGATCAGGGTTTGGCTTTTGATGTCGCGGTCCACCTCGGTTCCCTGAGCGCAGTGCTCATCTACTTTCGAAATGATTTATTCGATTTGAGTAAGGCTAGTGTCAAAGCGCTATTTTCACTTGAACATACGTCACAAAGTCGCTTCGCATTGAATCTGATTTTCGCGAGCTTGCCGATAATCCCCGCGGGCTTGTTTCTTAAAAGTTTAATCGAGGGAGAGCTACGAGGTATTGAAGTGATTGCCGGGACAACGATCGTTTTCGGGATAGCACTTTGGTACGCCGATCGTTATCAACAAGCAAATAAGGATACTGAACGCGACAATGCGGAATCTTTGACGCTCAAACATGCAATATATATCGGCATCGCACAGTGCTTTGCGCTGATACCTGGCACGTCAAGATCGGGTGCAACAATGACAATGGGATTATTGTGTGGCTATGGCCGAGAGGCTGTTTCAAAAATTTCGTTTTTACTTTCTATTCCGGCAATTGCCGGTGCAAGTCTTTTGAAAACAATCGATCTGGTCACCGCGGACACACAAGTGGACTGGCAAACCCTTGGCCTTGGCTGGCTATTTTCCGGCATCAGCGCGTATCTGTGCATTCACCTTTTTCTGGACTACATCACGCGTCTCGGATTTTTGCCCTTTGTTATCTACCGGATAGCGCTCGGCGGTCTGTTGACCATTCTAATCTTTGCCTAAGCTTGCAGCGTCAGGAGATAGCGCTGAAGAATGTGTTCATATCAAAATAATCACGCCATTCTTTGATTTTGCCGTCCTGCATTTCGAACACGCCGAAACACGGCAAATCTACATGTTTATCGCCTACGTCGGTGCGATCTAGTCGCTCCACCATCACAAGGTCACCCTCAGCAAGCAGACTGATCACATCCCATTCCGTTTTCGTCCAATTGGCGATAAAACCACCGATAAACTGTCGAAGGTTTTCAGTACCTTGCACCGGTTTAGAAGGGATGTTGAAGTAAATGCCATCCTCAGTGAAGTAGCTCACTAGCTCATCAGCATCAAGATTTGACCAAGCCGCTACAAAATCGCGAATTGTTTGTTCATTACTTTTTTGTCCATCACTCACTGCAGCTGCTCCGGTTGGATCTAAAAAGGAATGTCATCGTCGAAAGCTTCCGGCGGCGGTGCTGAGAAGTCCTGATTGCCGCCCTGAGGCCCATTGCCCTGTCCACCGCCTGAGTCAAAGCCAGCATTACCTCCGCCGGCATTGGGCGGTTGATTATTCTGATTGAAGCCACCACCCATGCCACCGTCACTACGGCCATCGAGCATCTGCATTTCATTCGCGATAATTTCTGTCGAGTAATGCTTTTGGCCTTCCTTATCCCACTGACGCGTTCGAAGCGCTCCCTCAATATATACCTTGGAGCCTTTCTTCAGATACTCACCTGCAATCTCCGCCAAACGATTGAAGAATACAATTCTGTGCCACTCGGTTCTTTCTTGCTGCTGACCTGACTGTTTGTCTTTCCAGCTCTCAGACGTTGCAATACTGATATTGGTGACCGGATTACCATTGGGCATAAATCGTGTTTCGGGGTCATTTCCCAGGTTTCCTACCAGGATAACTTTATTAATTCCTCGTGCCATTTTATTCTCCTGACTGATCTGTTCTTATGATTGGCGCTTTGACAAGTGCCTGACGACCGTTCTTCTGCGCAAAGGGGTATTACCGCACAAACATCACACTGTGCATAGCGAATCTTCGTTCCAGATAGCACTATCTACTTTCAGGTAAGCCACTCTTTCTTCTTCGACGAGCGCGACCTCAACAACGCCTGAGAGTGATAATAACTCTTTTACGACTTGGTCTGCAGAGCGATTGTCTTCCGCCTCGATCTCATAAGTCACACTGGCGAAATGTTCGAACCCATTTAATCCCAGCGCAACAAGGAACCAGAGCACACAGAAAGAGGCATTGACGTATACCAACATAGAGATATCCCACTTTTCAAGCAGCCACCCGCCCACGAGCCCACCCATAAAAGCACCGAAAAACTGGCAACTTGAATAGACACCCATCGCAGTGCCGCGTTCGCCTGCATGAACAATACGACTCACGAATGCGGGCAGTATCACTTCCAACAAGTTGAAGGCCATGAAAAACAACCCCATCATGGCGATGATCAGCATTGTCGTGACGACATTCGCCAACATGTACTGCGACACTGCGAATGCGACGATCATCAACAGCATCAAGTACCTGCCAAAACCTGGTTTTTCCGAGAGCCACATAAAAGGACCCATCGCTATAAAGGTGACCAACAACAACCAAAAATAAATTTGATAGTGCTCCGCCGGAGCAAAACCAGCGCGCTCCAGCACTTCAGGAAACACGAGAAAAGCCGACATTAGCAAGTAATGCAACATGAAAACACCGAGTGTGGTCTTCATCAAATTAGCATCGAGCAATACACCTCGCAATTTGTCGAGCGCTAATCGACCATTAGACGGGTAACTCATAACCGTGGGTGTCGGAACCGCCAGCGCGAGCACAAAAATGCCCGCCACACCGGCGAGTGCCGTGATGCCAAATACACCTGATAGGCCGAATGTGCCGGAAATCAGCGGGCCCAAGACAAGTGATATACCGAAGGATGAACCAATGCTGATACCGACAATCGCCATGGCTTTGGTACGATTCTCTGTACGGGTTACATCTGCAACCAGTGCTAGTAGCGAACTGGAGATAGCACCACAACCCTGCAATAGGCGACCCAGAATAATGACTTCAATACTGGTGGCGAAAGCAGCAACAACGCTGCCTACGACGAACACTGTGAGCCCTGCATAGATGACAGGCTTGCGACCAAATCTGTCTGAAAGCAAGCCTAGCGGTATTTGCAGAATTGCCTGAGATAATCCATAAATACCGAGTGCCAGCCCTATCGCCATGGGTGTACCGCCCACATAGTCTGGCCCTATTAGCGGTAATACAGGCAAAACCATGAATAGACCGAGCATACGGATGACATAGAGCAGAGCGATCGCAAGAACGGCTTTTAGTTCTTGTCTACTCACCCGGACCCGTTCCGGTTGCTGTCTGTCAATTGTGTTGCGGTTATCATCAAAGTGTAAACTGTGTTCGTTGCAATGAAATCTTTCAAAGAAGTGCGAGTCAGCGTCCGCTGTCCCATTAATTTACCAGAGGTGTTCAAAAAAGCTTATTAGAAGAGATAAAGCGCAGATGCACTTTGCCATGTCTGGTACAAACTTATACTATCTGTTCCCCTGTTTTTTGTTCTTCTCTCTCGCCATGTGCAAGAGACAATTGCCAAGTGTTTGCGCGACGGCCGATAATAGCAAATTCGGCACTTTCTTACACAGGTAATGAGCAGTGGCGCCATTCATCTCTCGAGATTAACCAGACGTTTGGCAGCGAAACTCTGACACAAATTTGTTTTGGAAACCGATGAGCAATATATCAATCCGAGGTGCGAAAACTCATAACCTCAAAAATCTTGATCTTGATATCCCACGGGATAAGTTGATAGTTATTACCGGATTGTCCGGTTCGGGTAAATCTTCCCTCGCATTCGATACACTCTATGCTGAAGGTCAGCGCAGGTACGTTGAGTCTCTCTCCGCCTACGCGCGACAGTTTCTTTCGCTGATGGAGAAACCCGATGTTGATCACATCGAGGGTTTATCCCCCGCGATATCGATAGAGCAAAAATCTACCAGCCAAAATCCGCGCTCAACCGTTGGCACTATCACAGAAATTTACGATTACTTGCGACTGCTTTTCGCAAGAGTTGGTGAACCGCACTGCCCCACACACAACATCGCACTTAAAGCTCAGTCCGTCAGTCAGATGGTAGATCATGTGCTAGCAATGCCCGAAGGCGCGAGAATTCTGTTACTCGCGCCCGTCGTAAAAGAACGCAAAGGTGAACATCTCCATTTATTTAGCCAGCTACGCAGCCAGGGCTTTGTCCGGGCACGTATCAATGGCATCGTCGTTGACCTAGATGAAGTGCCAGAGCTGGACAAAAAGAAGAAACATACCATCGAAGTCGTCATTGACCGTCTCCGAATACGACCCGACTTGAAAACGCGACTCGCCGATTCTTTCGAGACAGCAGTTTCGATTTCAGACGGACTCGCGAGCGTCGCGTACATCGACGACGAGCAAGATGATATTGTTTTTTCATCAAGATTTGCCTGTCCCGAATGCGGACATTCCATTGCAGAACTTGAGCCTAGATTATTTTCGTTTAACAACCCAGCTGGCGCTTGTTCGTCCTGCGATGGGCTTGGCAAGAAACAATTTTTCGACGTCGACAATGTCGTGCATGATGACGAGCTGTCACTTTCAGAGGGCGCAATACACGGCTGGGATAGACGAAACATCTATTATTATCAGATGTTAACCAGTATCGCTGCGCATTTTGGCTTCGATATTGACACGCCGTTCGGCCAGCTGGACCCGGCACATCAGGACACCGTGCTTTACGGGCATCAAAAAGAAAAAATCAAATTTCGATACGTCAATGACAAAGGCGATGAGTACAGTCGCGCACACACTTTCGAAGGTATCATTCCTAATATGGAACGGAGGTTTCGCGACACAGACTCACAGATGGTGAGAGAAAACCTCGCCAAATTTCTGAGTACGCGGTCCTGCCCCGACTGCCTTGGCACGCGTCTAAATGCTGATGCCAGGTCGGTCACGATAGAATCTATTTCGCTGCCAGAAGTTGTGAATCAATCTGTCGCGGACGCACATCACTACTTCACTACGCTCAACCTTACGGGTCAAAGAGCGACAATCTCAGACAAAATTGTGACCGAAATTGTCGCGCGACTCAGGTTTTTAATTGACGTCGGACTCAATTATCTAACGATCTCTCGAAGTGCGAATACTCTTTCGGGCGGGGAAGCACAAAGAATTCGACTGGCCAGTCAAATTGGTGCGGGGCTGGTGGGCGTAATGTATATACTCGATGAGCCCTCGATCGGGCTACACCAAAGAGACAACCAACGCTTACTCAAAACACTTAACCACCTTCGTGACATTGGCAATACGGTGATTGTTGTGGAACACGATGAAGAGGCGATTCGCTCGGCAGATTTTCTGATTGATATTGGCCCCGGCGCAGGTGTTCACGGCGGTGAAGTTGTTGCCGCGGGTTCTGTTGACGATATTATTAATACGGAACGTTCGATCACCGGTGATTTCCTGTCTGGAAAACAGGCAATTGACACACCCTCAACGCGCACAAAAAATAATCCTGATCTTCAACTCAAGTTATTAGGCGCGACAGGTAACAATCTGCAGGACGTCGACCTTGCCTTACCCATCGGGCTGATGACCTGTGTTACTGGCGTATCAGGGTCTGGAAAGTCTACGCTGATAAACGCAACTTTGTACCCTATGGCTGCTCGGGAGCTCAACGGCGCTACGATTCCGCAAGCCGCACCTTACCGAGAGCTCAGTGGTATGGAGCAGCTGGACAAGGTTGTAGATATCGACCAAAGCCCCATCGGTCGCACACCACGTTCAAACCCGGCGACCTACACCAATATATTCACACCGATTCGCGAATTGTTTGCGGCGACGCAGGAAGCTCGGTCTCGCGGCTATAAACCAGGTCGGTTCAGCTTTAACGTGAAAGGTGGTAGATGTGAGGCCTGCCAAGGAGACGGACTTATCAAGGTAGAAATGCACTTTTTACCCGATGTCTACGTTACCTGCGACGAATGCAAAGGCCGACGCTATAACCGAGAAACGCTCGAGGTTCAGTATAAAGGCAAGAGCATTCACCAAGTGTTAGAGATGACTGTTGAAGATGCGCACCAGTTTCTGAATGCCGTACCTATGATCGAGCGGCGACTGAAAACGCTCATCGATGTTGGACTTGGTTACATTCGCTTGGGTCAGAGCGCGACAACATTATCCGGCGGTGAAGCGCAGCGCGTTAAACTCTCACGAGAGCTTTCCAAGCGGGATACGGGCAAGACGTTATATATACTTGATGAGCCAACCACTGGGTTGCACTTTCACGACATAAAACAGCTGCTTGAAGTCTTGCATCACCTTAGAGATCAGGGAAACACCGTTGTGATTATCGAGCACAATCTAGACGTCATTAAAACCGCCGACTGGATCGTTGATTTGGGCCCGGAAGGCGGCTCCGGTGGCGGACAAATTATTGCGACAGGCACACCGGAGGAGGTAGCAAACTGTGGCCACTCTCACACCGGTGAGTATCTCAAATCAGTCCTGAGCCTGTCCTAGGGAGTAAGTGAGACGTCGCGAGACTACCCGTAGGCTCGCTCTATCGCACCTGTCGCCAGCCCTTTATGAATCGGTGCGTTGTATTGAGAAAGCACAGCCTCCAATGCGTTTGTGCACAGCAACACATTTTTTGGATTGCTTGCATAACCCATTAATCCGATGCGCCAAACTTTACCCGCCAAAGCACCAAGGCCGGCCCCAATCTCAAGATTGTATTGTTGGAGTAACTGCTGCCGGACCTGCGCTTCATCAACACCCTCTGGTATTGTCACGGCGTTTAGTTGTGGCAGTCTTTCATCTTCCGGCACAATAAAAGACAGTCCCATTGCTTCAAGACCGGATCTCAGCGCCAGATGATTTCGCTGGTGCCTTTCCCAACTTGCTGCGAGTGTCTCTTCTTCGAGAATAACAAGTGCTTCATGCAAACCGTACAAGGCATTGACGGGCGCGGTATGGTGGTAGGCCCTTTTCTGTCCCTCACCCCAGTAGCCCATGACAAGATTGAGATCTAGGAACCATGAGGCGACCGGGGTTGTTCTGTTCTTAATCGCTGAAACTGCTCTTTCACTCAGAGTCAACGGAGAGAGTCCTGGAGCACAAGACAAACATTTTTGAGTGCCGCTGTAGGCTGCATCAGCCCCCCAGGCATCAATGTTTACTTCGGTACCAGCAAGTGAAGTCACACAGTCGACGATCGTCAGACAATCCGATGCCCGCGCCAATGCGCAGAGTGCTGCTGCGTTTGATTGCACGCCAGTTGATGTTTCTGCATGAACGAAGGCAACGATTTTGGCATCAGGGTGCTGCTTCAACGCGTCTTCCAGTTTTTGTGGATCTACCGCTCGCCCCCACTCGTCTTCCACCAATACAACTTCGCCCCCAAAGCGTCTCACATTGTCCGCCATTCTGCCGCCGAAAACGCCATTCTGACAAACGATGACCTTATCACCTGGTTCTACTAAATTAACAAAGCAGGTCTCCATGCCGGCGGAACCAGGCGCAGAAACGGGAATCGTTAGTTCGTTTTTTGTTTGGAAGGTGGCCTGCAACATCGCCTTGATTTCATCCATAAGACGAATGAATTCGGGGTCCAAATGCCCAATGGTAGGCTTGGACATAGCAACAAGGATTCTCGGGTTTACGTCTGAGGGCCCCGGACCCATCAAAGTTCTAACGGTAGGATTGAATGACTGATGCATGGAGGTCTCCATTCTAAAAATTATCAATTAAACACTCACCGTTATAGTGAGTTACAAACAAAAAAGGCTGGGATAACCCAACCTTTTTTATACAACCTGAAATACGTCTGAAACTTGGGTGTCTATATTCACGCTTGAATACGCGTCGTCACCGCTCGTTACAGCTAATGCTCATTTTGGCAAACAGCATTTAACAAAATGAGACTGAAGACTACTCTTCGTCATCGTCCTCAAGGTCGTCGTCTAGTTCTTCGGGGATCGGGCGATCGACTAACTCGATGTAAGCCATCGGCGCTGCGTCGCCTGCCCTGAAACCACACTTGAGAATACGCGTGTATCCACCAGGGCGTTCCTGATATCTAGGTCCCAGTTCTGCGAACAGCTTGCCAACCGCGTCTTTGTTACCCGTTCTTGAGAACGCTAGTCGACGATTGGCAACCGAGTCGCTTTTCGCCAGAGTAATGAGAGGCTCAGCTACTCTTTTCAGTTCCTTCGCTTTGGGTAAGGTAGTCTTGATGACTTCATGCTCAAACAGAGAGCAAGCCATATTTCTGAACATGGCTTTCCTGTGCGATGAATTCCGATTTAACTGCCTACCACTCTTTCTATGGCGCATTTTGATACTTCCTAAATCTTTCTATGTTTTATTACTGACTATTGAGATGTCTCACATGGACCAGACAAATCGCTTTCAACCCTTGTGCTTTGGTTCACACTCTGTTGACGCTTAGCCCAGTACGCGATCATCACCACGTAAGCTTGAGGGCGGCCAGTTTTCAAGGCGCATACCCAAAGATAAACCTCTGGATGCTAGAACATCTTTTATTTCAGTCAAAGATTTCTTGCCAAGGTTTGGCGTTTTCAACAATTCAACTTCTGTTCTTCTGATCAGGTCACCGATGTAATAGATATTTTCGGCCTTCAAGCAGTTAGCTGAGCGAACGGTGAGTTCAAGATCATCCACCGGGCGCAACAGGATAGGATCGATTTCATCTTCCTGCTCTTCAACTTCTGGCTCACTTTCGCTTTGCAGGTCAACAAATACCGCAACTTGTTGTTGCAAAATAGTCGCTGCTCGGCGAATAGCCTCTTCCGGATCAATCGTGCCGTTAGTTTCAAGATCGATAACAAGTTTGTCGAGGTCAGTTCTTTGCTCGACCCGTGCACTATCGACTTTGTAGGCAACTCTACGAACGGGGCTGTATGAAGCGTCGATCAGCAAGCTGCCGATAACCCGTTCTTGCTCTTCGTCTGTTGCACGAATGTCGGCGGGCTCGTAGCCTCGGCCTCGTCCAACTTTAACACGAAGGCTCAATTTGCCAGTTTCGTTGAGTGTCGCAATGACATGATCCGGATTAGCAATTTCAATGTCGTGATCCACCTGAAAATCAGCCGCGGTAACAACCCCAGGACCTTCTTTTTCAAGTCGAAGCTCGGACTCGTCAGTTGCGTTCAACTTGATGGCTACGCCTTTCAAGTTAAGCAATACTTCAATGACATCTTCCTGAACGCCTTCCATCGCGCTGTACTCGTGGAGTACACCGTTAATTTCTACTTCTGTAATCGCGCAACCCGGCATTGATGACAGCAGGATACGACGCAGTGCGTTACCCAGTGTATGACCAAAACCTCGTTCTAATGGCTCGAGGATAACTGTCGCTCTTGTATCAGTTAGCTGAGCAACCTGAATATGCTTTGGCGTTAAAAACTCTAGTGACGAATGGGGCATAAATACACCTTCTAAAAAGACTATAACTCTATTAAAACGCTGTACCGATAGAGATACCGGCGCAGCGCTGTTAAGCAGTACTTACTTTGAGTAAAGCTCGACGATCAGGTTCTCGTTAATCTCTGATGGCAGTTCATCCCGCTCTGGGAATGCTTTATAAACGCCTTCAAGTTTGTCAGCATTGACTTCAACCCATTCTACCGGGGTTCGATTAGCTGCAATTGCGAGAGAACCTTGGATACGTAGCTGATTCTTTGCTTTTTCCCGAATCGTAATGGTGTCACCCGCTGCGACTTGATAAGAAGGAATGTTCGTGACATGCCCATTTACCAATATTGCTTTGTGTGAAACCAGCTGCCGTGATTCTGCTCTTGTTGAGCCAAAACCCATTCGGTAGACAACGTTATCCAGACGCCTTTCCAGCAGACGAAGCAGGTTTTCACCCGTCGCGCCCTTTTGGCGATCAGCTTTCTTGTAATAATTACGGAATTGCTTTTCGAGTACGCCGTAAATTCGACGAACTTTCTGCTTTTCACGTAACTGGATCGCGTAATCGGAGTTACGTGTTCTACGCGCGCCATGTTGTCCGGGTGCTGTATCGATCTTGCACTTGGATTCAATCGGTCTCACGCCGCTCTTAAGGTAAAGGTCAGTGCCTTCTCGTCTTGCGAGCTTACATGTTGGTCCGAGGTATCTAGCCATTTCTTTATCTCCTCAATTACACC
>ERZ1048872.811-NODE-811-length-30408-cov-6.769907_pt1 | contig 30408 bp, 43 predicted proteins | sample MGYA00383100_ERZ1048872 | MGnify/ENA primary metagenome ERZ1048872 (study PRJEB29581, sample SAMEA5548370) | metagenome | biome: marine; feature: coastal; material: water | depth 50 m | study: Short-term variability in the microbial, nano- and picoplankton...
ACTTAGACTGAACTGGCTCAAGGCGTGACTTGGCTTCTGCTAGCCTGTCCCATAGATGGCTCATGCCAAGACTCCCGTTACTGTTATTGCGGTATAATCAAGGTCAATGTAACCCGAACTCTGCCCAATCCTATAATCAAGCGCCGATGCTGTGCAGCCATAATAGTTCAGCCCACCCCTATAAGTTGCAGCAGTAGATTGCGATAGTGTGTCAGAAGAACCAGCATAGTCTCTAGCAGCGAAAGCAGAAGATAAGTTCAAAGCTGTCTGCCCCGTTGCTACGTCAGTCCTAGATGATACGTTGAAAGAGCCAAATGTCTCGTCAACACTGGTTGACTTCCATGAACACCAAGCCGCTGCAACCCCCGACACCGCACGACTAGCTGTCTCGCCCGTCGCTTGGATGCTATCTACTTTGATTGTACTCATGCTAAGTCTCCAAATACTGCACAGCGGACGCCAGTGTTTACGTTGGTCCCTCCTTCGTTGTGTATGTATAAATCAAAAGACCCTGTTTGCGGATCATTAACCGTTACTATTCTTGGTGCAGAAGAATGCCCTGTGCCGAGAACTGTGTACCAAGTACCCGTAAATGCGTTAGTGATATTAAACGTCAGGTGACCCGTTCCAGTATCTACCAATGACGAAATGTTAAGGCTCGGTGATTTAAGTTCTGGACTACTGCTACAGGTGCCAAAAGCCTTCGCAGCACTTTGTTTGTGTAAGTCGATAGGACCAGTTCCAGCCGCATCGCTTATTGTGTTTGCTCTTATATCAGACAATGACTAACGAGCCTCCCGTTGCTACTGTTAATGTTATTCCTGTGGCAACAGTCAACGGGCCAGTGCAGCTTGCGTTCTCTGTCGCATCAATCGTTACATCAGTATCAAGTTGCTGCTCGTTAATTCTAAAAATATCCCCAGAACCAGTGCCAACAGTTCCGTTATCTCCTTTAAACATGCCGCCGCCAGAACTAACGCTACCGCCGCCGCCGCCAGAAGGAGAGAGTGGCACCCATTGCCCACCATCAACATCAACAAAATAATAATAAGTAGACCCGGCTCCATCACCCTCCGTCTTATACCAGAGAGATTCAGTATCGCTTGGCGGTAAAGCGCCAGTATTTACTTTAGTACCAGAACCAGCCTCACCCCAACCCGTATTGCCAGAACCAGTTTCCTTTACATACAGAACTGCATCGGCAGAAGTAGCATCAATGCGAGTAAACAAAGAACCAACACCAGCAGTAACAGCGCCCTCTGGATCGCCAGAGCCAGTAAGCCACTTCACACCACCAGAAGAAATATCAATGCCAGAAGTCATGCTTAAACTGAGAGCAGAAATATCTGTAAAGCTACCAGCGACAGGGTTTGTTCCACCAATCACTGAACCGTCTATAGTACCGCCCGTAATCGCTACATTACTTAAACTTACAGCACCAGAAACCGTAAGATCACCGTCAACATTCGTATCTTTTAAATTAGTTTGACCATCAACATTTAAATTCTGATCGACAACTAAACTTCCAGTTATTGTACCACCAGTTATTGGAAGCCTGTTATCAATATAAACAAAAGAATCACATACCTTCGCAGTAATCCTATCTATCTCATCATTTAAAGCCTCAATTCTAAACTCACCGTAAACTGGAAAACTGCTAAGTCTGCTGCACCCAATATCGCGGTAAATATAAACAGTACAATTTGTAACAGGAGTATTTAATGTTAGAACACCACCAGACGGATTGCCCATTCCTGTTGCAGAAAACGCATTCGTTTCAACAGTGTCAATCTCAACACTTAAATCTTCCCGTATCCAAAACTCAAAGGGAACAACGAAAGAGGATTCAGGAACAGCCCCTACTTGATATGTAACCGTAGACATTTAATCTCCTTTCTCAGCCAGTTGACCAAGAGATTGTACCATCCCACCCCAAAAAGGAAGCTGGCCTAGAGGTGTGACCTTTCTAAGCGCCCTACCATATTCGCCTTCATAAGCTAAGTTCATTGTATCCATTGCTAATCCTACGCTAACGCCGCCCACCTGTGCTGGTATCTCCATTGCTGGATGAAGAGGTTCACCAAATTTAAGAACATCAGGAACAGCTTGAATGCCAGTAATGCTTTCCTGTGAAGTAGCTAACCTCTGGTAGTAATCAAACATAATACCAAAGTATCCAGTTCGCGTCATTGCAAATACGGACTTCTCAAGTATGGTTTTATCGCTAAATCTTTTTCTTGTTGTGCCAGCACTGCGAATAGCAGATTTCATTTCTTCCGCAGCATACGCCAAAGCAAACATGGAGAAGCCCCCCGCAATAGGAGCCGAGAACTCATTGCGAAGCTGAGAAGTTAAAACCTTTTTTGTTGCAGCAAGCGACCAAGAACTTAACAAAAACGGAATGCTGAACAAACCAGAGTGTATAACTAAATAATCGCCATGAGTCTTGGCTCTCATATTAGACTCGATAATTTTTAACTCTTCTCTTAGGCCATTTAACCTATCAGGATCAGGGTTAGACAATTTATTTAGTTCATCAATTTCTTCTAGCACATCTTTGTGCATTTGCTTTTGCTTCTTAGGTGTAAATAAACCTTCAACCACTTTTCGGTTGAACGGAGTATCCCTCACATGAATGACACCTCTAAGAATTTTGTATTGGTCTGGTGCGTTAGCCATAATAACCAAAGCATCAATCCTGTTCCTTAACTTGATGTTAAAGCTTGCAGCTAAATTAGCATCCCAATTATCAGTAGAAGCTAAAAACATATCAGACTTTTTGTCATACATTTTTGCGCCGTTTTTCTCTAACTCTCGCGCAATCATTTTTTGTTCTGTTCTTGTAAGACCTAATGTTTTTACCAGATCATCATACTGACGCATATTTTTTTGAGAAACAGACCGAGCGCCAACATTAATATTATTACTGTTAGCAATAGAACGCATAACAGCGTCAATCGTAAACCGAGAGTTCAACAAACGCTGGCCTACAACAACAGTTTTTGAGCCCGTCAAACCAAAGAAACTATCAACTAACTTTTCTCTGAACATTGCAAAGTTGTTAGGATTTGTCAGCATTTCAGGATTCTCGTTAAGAATCTGTGTAAGCGCACCGTCAGTCAGTTCAAGGGTGCCAGCCGCCCGTTGCAAATCATTGAATGATTGAGCCTTGAAGAAACTTAAATCCCTATCCATACCTTTACTAACAACACGAAACGCATTGCCAAAACCAGCCCCAAGCACAAACATCCCATATTCAGGAAGGGAGGAAAAAGCATTAAGAGCCATTGTCATAGGATAAACAGCAGCCTTTAAGTTTTGCGTTAGCCTGTTGTCCCATCTGGTTGGATCAATAGGCAGACGAAATAAAACTGAATCACGCTCGAAATACAAAGACTGATTAACAATATCCAGTTCCTTTTGAGGCTTACCAGCATTCTTCATTTCACCTAAAGATGCTCTAACTGCATCGTCAAAGTTTTCATCAGGATATTTCCAAGACTTCTGATTGAATAGTGCAGAATATCCCTTCCATGCACCCATAGTTGCGCTGTAACGGCGCATTATTGCATCCCCATCAGTGCTGATAAAATCTATTTTTTCACCACCGGGAAGCGTCACATCAATCAACTCTCTGTTCGAGAATGGAACAGTTCTTTCTTTCATGTATTTTAAACGTGAGAGTTGAGGAAGAGCATTTACACGCTCAGAAAGGATGTTAGCAACAACACCTTTTGCTTTAAGAGTAGCTTCAGAGCGATGAATACCTTCGCTCATGTATCTGTCTCTTAGAAGGTCAGTAAAGAAATCACGGTGCTTTGTAATTTCACCAATATTATATTGCCGATTCATATAGCTTTCATCCATATTCTTAATCGGACCAAAACTATTTAAAGAGTCTAAATCGTACTCAATATCTTCAAGCTTTTTATAGAGAATATTTAACTCTTTACTTTCTCTAAAACCAGTAGTTCCCCCTTTGGCGTAGAAATCAGCTTTCTCTTTTTCTCGAAGGGTTTTTATTTCAAAGTTTAGATGTCCACGCCTAGATTCTAATGCTGGCCTGTCTTGGAAGTTAAATGCACCCATAGATTGAAGTTCTATTTTTTGCTTTTTAAAATAAACATCCATGACGCCAGCAGCAGCATGTATGTTTGGATCAGGATGCCCTTGACCGTGCATCAAAGACTTCGTTGCCAACATCATAAAATCTCTCTTGCTGCCTTTTATGTCGGTGACTGAACGCAAAGACATACCGAAAGTTCGGGTCGGCGTCTTGTCCATATACAACTGCCAAAGACGATCAAGTTCATCTAAAATAGGTTGCAACTGAGCTTGCTCTAGCTGAATCATGCTGCGTATAGATTTATGGGGAGCGCGGCCATCCATTGTGGCTTTTGTCAAATTAGTGCCATCACCAATTAACATATCCATAAGATCACGCGCACCATTTAATCCAAAGCGCCACACCTTTGCAGCGGGTGTATTTACAATAGCCTTTTCAATAAGATCAGCAGAAGCACCAGAGGTTTGCTTGAGAAGTTCTAAACTTTTGCCGTTGGCCTTTTGGTTTCTTTGATGAATATTTTGTTTTACAGTTTTCTCGCCAATATCAACGCGGTTTGTATTGTAGTTAAATACAGCATCATCCAAAGCTTCCTTGGATTTAGCCAAAAGTTCTTGCGTTGAGAACTTATTCGACTTTCCAGCCCTCCACATTTCAGAGGAAGGAATGCCTAGAGAGCGAGCGGCTAAAGCGTAGTGCTGCTTTATCTCTAAAGCATCTTCTATATTCTTTACATCAATGTTTAAGTTCTTAATGGGAACATTTCCAACCGTAAGATTTCCACTTTTAAATTCAGCATCTAATTTTTCTATATCAACAAGCATTAGTGGTCGGTCTGGAATTTCTGAATTAACAGTACGTTGTAATATTTCTAACAACTCTTTAGGAAGAAACCCTTTGAATTTTCCTGTCGTTTTAAACGCATCTTCAAGCGTAACATTTTTCGAAGCAGGCTTGAGATTATCAATAACTATTTTTACAGCGTCAGTATAATCGTTGTTTCTACTTGCAGCCTTTAGGGCAATGCCAAGAGTGCTGTTAGCGTCAATTGAATTTGTAGAAGATTTTAAAGCACCCTCAATTAAAGAATGAATTTCATCTGTTTGAACAAATCTTAAAGTCTGACCGTCACCTAGACGACGATATTGAACGCTTATGTTTCCAAGACCACCACTAATGCCAAGGCGATTTAGCACAACAGAACTAAAGTTTCTGTTTGGTACGTTGCCTAATTGCGCGGCGCTAACCTGTCCAAGAGCCGTATTTGCAAGTTGATTTACTTGCCTTTGAATAACAACTCTTTGTTTTAGTTTTGTAACACCAGATAAAATCCCTCCAAGACCACCGCCAAACAATGCAGCGCCACCAACATAAGCAATGCTATCCATATTTGTACGTGTTGGATCATATGTACGCCTACCAACTTCAGGAATAACTTCAGCAAAAGCGTTATAAGCACCAGCGCGAACGATTGAACCTACAACAGTAGGGCCAATCGACATAGGTACAGTAAAAGCTAGAATGATATTTGTAGGATCAATAAGCCCCGCAGCCATTTTTGCAAACCACCGATCAGATTCGGCAAGTTCCCTTCGCGCTTCGCTTTTGTCATCCAGTTCTTTTATCTGGTAAGCAAGTTGTTCTTCGTTCTGAACCCACTCAAATGCGTCTGCATATTGCTCATAACCTTTAATCCTACCGCCTTCATAGGGGGAAAATCCCTCTTCTGCGGGAACATTTAAAGACCTGCTTAATGCACCATAACGTGTTGGTATGGGTGAATCGCTATAGATTTGATGAGCAACAATATCATGGAACGATGCCTCATCTTCTCCTGAAGGATTATAACTTCCGACAGAAATTGGAGAAATAAACTCAACCATTAGTTTTCCAACATTCTAATAATTTGACGCTGAACTGCTTCCTCAACTTTGTCGTCCAGCATTTTGTTATATCCAACCAGCTTGCTTTTAAGTTCTTTAATATTTTCATCAAGAGCATTTAAATCTAACCTTTGGTCAGGAGTTAGATCAGGTAAATGATACTGTCCTTTTTCAAATGAATGAATACCAGATGAGTCAGTGCTTTGAATTACTTGCATACGTTTACGCTGCAAGCCTTCTATCTTGTGGCGAATTTTATTGTCCTCAAAACTAAAAGCAAATCCACCAGCATCCTTGCCGTAAATGTTTTCAATCTCCTTGAAGAAGGTACTCACGTTTACGTCTGTGTCGAACCTGTTGTATTTGCTTTCAGTGGTTGGCGGGAAAATGTCATTGGTAACAGATACGCCGAAATAAAAAGGAGTAAGACTTACTGCCCCGCCGAGCCCCTTGTTGACTTGGTATCTAACCTCACCAACATGCTGTATAGATTCATCTATGCTAGAAGCCTTAATAACCTCACTCATAACTTTATTCAAAGCAACACTAGCTTTTCCATCAGTTCTTAAGTCAGCATCACCAATGACATTAAGATTATGCCAAACCCTTTCGACAGGCTCACCTTCGGGATTTACATAGTGGTCAGTTTCAAAAAGATTTTTTGATACAATATTACTAAGGTGATTTTTAGCATCTTCTCTTGTCATTGTTCCGCGAGAAATCAAAGCCAGATAACGCTGGACCATTGAACTCGATCTAATAGAACCATCAAGAAGAGCGCCATCAAGAATATCTTCAACGTCTTTTTCCGCAGCCCGACGAATAGCACTGTCTTGATTAGCGTCGCTTGTCGGTTTAAAATTTTTACCAAGAAATGTGTCTTTAAGATACTTGTTAAAATCTACACCGGGTTGATTGGATTGGTTCTTTTGAAGTTCTTCAAACGCTATTGCATTCGGAGAATCTTTTTCCCACGTATCAACCGAAGTTCTCATGCTAAAGAAGAAGCTGGCTTCGTCTAAAGCTGCTGCTGCTGCTGGATTTTTAGCAATCCAACCTTTAGGATTATCAGCACTACCCTGCATGGAATCATAGAACCTTGTAGCCATTCTAGTTTCTCTGGCAGTAGTACCACCCGCAGCAACACGATTCAGCACATCGCCAAGTGCAGGGTTTAAAACGCCAGATGTAAGCTGAGTTTCCAGAAGAAAGTTTCCAACAGGAGTTATTTCTTGGTTAAGAAACAAACCCTCTAAAATAAACTCCGGCGTTAGCTGAGAAGATTCTCCGAGATATTGAACTACACCCTCTCGTTCCGAAGCAGATAAAGAACTCCAATTATCAATTTTAGTGTCTGGATTAGATAATGAATTAAACGCTCTAATGGCTTTTGTAGTTTGATTTTTTGTTAAGCTTGCAGAATTTAAAATACTAAGTTGATTGGTTCTAGTCGATGCAAGTTTAAATTCTTCATCTGGCGGTAAATTATATGGCTTTGACTCTTCAACAACAGCAGCAGCGGTACCTATAGAATTACGCTGAATATGTTTTGATATAATGCTTGCTTCTATAGAAGCAGCTTCATCTTTAACAGTTGCTTGAAATGTACCTTCGTCACCTTCAAAGGTAGGAATACCAGTTTCATTAATAAAATCAAGAAAATTGCCAGCTAAAGCCTTTTGAATCGCTTCGGGAGTATCCGCAGCCGATTTAATATTACTTCGCAAAGCCCGTCTTGCATCCGACTCTGATCTAACAGCGCTTCTATATCCAATTTTAGCAGCGTAATCGGCAGAAAGTTTACTCGAAATATCAGAAAACCTACCGTCAAAACCTTCGGCAAGCTGATCGCCTATACTACCAATAATAATTGCAGCGTCTTGCCTGTATTTGGCTTCATTATATAAGTTGGAATTGTGAGCATCGCTTAATTTCTCATCAAGACTAAGAGCAATGCTTTCTAAATACCTCTCATTGATTGCATCATCATATGCCTTGCGTGTGTTAAACCCTGCAATACCATCCAAGGAGCCGGGATGAATTGGGTTCCCCTGTTCGTCATACTCAAAGGCATGATCCAAAGCTTTTTCTACAGCATCTTCTTCTGCCATCTTGGTATGAGTGGCGGCAGTAGTTGACGCGATATTACCAGCAACATTTGCAAGCGTCGAAAACATAGCCCCTTTAGCGGTTTCACCGTATGGCTCAACCAAATCTAAGTTTTGTAAAGCTACTGCTCTTTTTTCACGCTTCTGCATTACCCCCCTCCTAGCTTTCCAAGACCACCCATGCTGGAAAGGCCAGAAGAAATACTTGCGCCAGCATTAAACATTGTGCCAGCAGCACCAATCACACCCTGTTGATATGCAGCCTTACCAGCTTTTTTATACTGAGTTCTTTGAGTGGACATCTGACCACGACGATTAGCGCCATTAACGCGAATCAAACCAATATCTCTATTTGCTGTTCTGGTGTTGTTTTCGTTGATTGATCTAAAAGTCTCACTTGAAGATAGCGCACCAGATGCAGCAGAAGCAGCAAGATTTTCGCTGTTCATATAAAGAGTTTCCTGTCTGCGGCGAACCTCTTCATCTTCCGTCTGCAATCTGGCTACTTCTATTTGCTTTGTCTGCTCTTCTGCATTTAGTTCATTCGCGGCTCTATTCGCTTTACCCGCCTGTATGCTGCCATACATGCTGATAGCAGCGCCAGCCACAGACATAATTAAAAAAGGAACTGGACCACACATTACCAAGCAACCTCAATAGTTAAAGAATATACGGCAGAAGCATAAGGCACATTCTGCGTAAATGTTATAGTAGGAGTACGGCTTACCGTGTTTAGTTGAAACTCAATCCTACCGTCTTGAGCATTTCCGCTTGGAGTAATTACAGAATCAAGCGTGTTTCGTATATCTAGCCTTTGACCATCAACACTCAAGGCCATAGTCTCAGCAACATCAACAACACACCGCGTTAGCCTTAGAGGTAAACCGACAAGAGAACCATCTGGCAAAGAAACCACGGCTGGCATTGTCTCTGCAATACAAGGGAAATTCAAACCAATCGTAACATTGTTATAGTAATCTGGAAGGTCCAGCGTACCCTCTAACGAAACATCAGCGTATCCTTCGAAGTGACCATCCTGAATTACTGCGACTTCATATCCCGCATACTCTGAAATTCCTGTAAAATCGTCACCAATATAAATTGCACCATCCAGAGTGATGTCTCCATTTTGGTCAAACTCTTCCAGCCAGTTTTTACCGTTGCGCTTTACCACCGCAAAGATACGTTGGCCTACAACCGCAACGCTTTCATACTCACCATCTGTTTGCCAGAGAACCCAACCAATCATTTCCTCTTCTCGGATCATATGAAGAACAGCCATTGTCCCATCTTCATTAACCACAAACAGGTACTTCTCTGGACGAATGGTTGAGCCATAGATAGCCGCAACATCAACTGGCTCTTGAATCAAGTCTTGCGCAAGCAAAGAAATATTTCTGGAAGCGTAAGCATATTCTCTATCTGTATAAAGAAACTCACGAACAGCCCGTCCACTTTCTTGAAAGAATATTGTTGCCCCGTCAAAGTCTGTGGCCCTGACATTGCTGCAACCGTATGGAGTTTGCTGACGAATAGTTACATTTTCTGGCGTAACATTTTCGCTCTCTGGCGTTGCCACAAAAAACTCAGCATCATTAGTAAACACTTGTAAGTGCCTAGAAGAAACTAAATGCCGTATTTCATTTACGCGACCCGCATCAAGCGTAACCTGAATACTGTCTGCTGGCAGGCTATCCCCTAGATCAAACACATCAATGTCAGCAACGCGAGTTGCAAAAATTGTGTCGGGCTCATTCTTCGTTGCCGCAAAAAACAAACGCTCTTGATGCAGCGCAACAACTCCCGGCCACCCCATAACCTTGCCAAAAGATTGTAGCCGCCAATCGGGTGTTGGCCCTAAAAACTCAGCCCAACAATCAAGACCACCGCCAACAATACTTTCTGTTGAGTTTGTACCAAAGTCTATCTTAAAGGTGTTTGAATCTATGATTTGTGTGATTGAATGAGTTTTGTTGATAACGCTTTCTGTTAACGTATCAACCGCCATAAACTCTCTAAAGCGAACTGAACTCCCAACAGAAAGACCATGCTCAACCATCGTTACTTTAGCTACAGAAGAACCCGCTTCTGCCGTAATAGGATCAGCCAATAGCCGCCGCGCTGGAACGGCAAGCTGGTTGTATGTAGCACTTTTAGAATTTGCAACGGCAGTGATATACCCATACCCACCGTCACTTAACTTCATCCACGTATTAACCCAATCAGAATTAAAAAGATCTTTGTTAGAAGTCAGGGTTACATTGCTTTTAGAATAAGAAGAAACCGTTAGCTTAATTTCCCTACTTTGATTTGTGTTTGAGTAGGGCTGCATCTTTTGAAGGCTACCGGGCTGCTGGTAAAACTCATATTTCGTCAACGAAAACGCAGTAGTTCCAGTGCGGCGAATCATTTTTGTTTGCCAGTTTTTATGAGCCAGAAACAAAACATTGCCTCTCTGCTCATACTTTATGGAAAACAATTCATCCGTGGTCCACTCGCCGCCAGTAAGAGTTGCAGCAACTTGACCGTTCAAACCGTAAACAGTGGCTACCCCACCACCCTCAATATAAATAAGCAACGCTTCTTCAGAAGAAAATTCAAACGGAAGCAAGCGACCATTTAAACCTAATTCGGGGCCAAGCGAAGAGCCATACCTACGATAAAAACCACCGTGGCTGTAAAGAGAGAAATTACGCATCTGCAACGCACCGTTAAAATACGATTTAACGTCACTACGCCCTCTTAGCTTTTGATCATACTCGCCGCCATTAAAAGAAGTTTGAAGTGTTCTGTACTTCCCCATCAAGTTCTCCGATGATTTAAGTACCTTTTGGTATCCATGACTGAGTTAGTCCGACCTTGGGCATCAATGCTTCGTGCGTTTCGAATAAGCATTTGACCCTTTTGGGCATGTAAATTCGAAAGCTGCTCATTCTGACCAATCGCAATAGAAAACTCACTAGCAAGCATATGCTGAACAGCAATCACAAAATGCGGAGGCCAAGATGCAGTATCTACACGACGAGTATATTCTAAAACTGCAACAGAGTTTTCATCAACGGCATCAGTATGAAGATTGTTTTCATATCTCTCAAACGCCGCTGGTGTGGAGTTTATTGTTAATGCTCGAATTTGCAGACAGTCGGCAGGGACTTGCCAAGCAATAACGCCCCTGCCGACAGGCTTAACACTAAGCCTGTTTAATTCCCTCTGCGTCATAGCAAAACGCCAAGACGTAGAAGTAAGTGCAGCAGCGGCTATATCTTCATACAATAGCCGCGCTACATCAGCCTCAACGTCCTCAAATGAATTTATGGGTTTAGTTCCCGACATAACAAGAGCGCGGGAAGCAACATCAACATCAGAAGCAGAACGATAAGCCATTAAAAGCCTCTTAGGTTAGTGGTCCAGTATCAGCATAAGTAAACTTAAACGCACCAGTTCCGTCAATCACAACCGCACCCAGAGAAATAAAACTGGTAATCAGGTGAGCAACTTTTTCAGGAACATAGTTAATCTCAGTTGAAATATCAGTACCCAAGCCGATACCAACAGCGCGAGAATGCCAAGCAAGACCAGTTGTGTTTGTAGCATCATTGCTTAACTGAGTGTCAGTCATCCAGTTAATACCTAGCCAACGCTTTGCAGTTGCACCGTTTGCCCAACTTGCTTGCTCTGGCATGATGTAGTCCATGTTCGAAAACTCTGGAATGTTCATCAAGTCAGTCCAGCCTTTGTTGGAAACTGCGCAAAAACGCATACCATCGTCAGGAACTTCGTTTTCGCCAAAGCGCCGAAAAACATTTGTAGCACCATCCACTGTGGACAGGTCTAACAAACCCGCATCAGTAGCACCAGTTTCGATAGCTGAAATTACGATTTCATCGCACTTCCGTCCCAAAGCATATGCTTCGGATGAAGCCAAAGCCTGACGCTCATTGATATTGATCTTCAGTTCGTCAAGTTTATCGACGTACTCTGCCGCATACCAATCAGCAAGAACGGCTTCTTTAAAGCTGTGAGCAACATTTTCACCAGCACTTCCAGCCGACATAGGTGTAATGTCTGCGTTCCGCGATTTCTGCGAAGCAGCACCTTTGCCGATAACTTGAAAACGTGCTTTCGAGCCTTGGACATTTGCAGTACGACAAGTTCCCTTAAAGCGAGAAGCTTGCTTTTGAAAAATAAGATGAACCTCAGATTCAAACTGAGTAATAAAAGCTTGGTCTATTGTATTAGCCATTGGGCTATCCTTTTATAAGAGTGAACTTGGGTTGTTCCTTCTTACAAATAGAAACCCTGTTAATCCGCTAGTGCGGCAAGCTATTTGATTCCGGCCCGTAACGAACAAAACTAAAGAAGTCATGTCCTTCTATATTGTAAGGCGTAGAATCCACTATAAAGTCAAGAGATTCTAGCCATTTAATTGTTTGAGCGTGGTCGCTCGGAACTATGTTACCACATATCAGATCATCACAAAGAAAGCGAACCCATCTTTTAGATAAGGTCTGGAATGTTTTCGGGTAGGAGAATCTGTCGCTAGTACCAAGAAACCATATTGCAGCCGGACTTGAATTTCTATTTACACCGAATGTTGCAACAGGGCAGTCTCCGTTCCTTGCAACGTATCCACCCAAAAGAAAGCTATGACGCATGGCATCTAGAGCATTCTCGCCAAGGAGAAGTATCTCGCGCTTGTCCATATCACATAAAGCTTTTGACAAAGGAATAATGTCTGATGTTTCCATCTTGTGAATGGTAAACTGGCCCTCTCTATCTAAAACCTCAGTCATATCTCTTAACACTTCCATCTTTTTCTAGCTTGGCGCAAGCGGGAATTAGGATCGTTAGCAGCCTTTGGATGTTGTTTCATCTGTCCCGCGCTACGGGCGCAAAAAGACTTTCGCCTCTTTGCATCCTTGCTTCCCTTCTTAACTGTGCCAGTTACAGCAGTTTTCAGTTTAGAGCCGGGATTTGCTTTTTTGTATGCCGCGACCCCTTTGGCAGTCATTCCCGCACCTGATTTGGTTTTGCGGTAGTTCCCACCTTTGGTCGTTGTTTTGCGAATTGGAGTTTCTTTTTTACGCGGCATTTTAAATCCTCAAGAGTTTTCAGAAAACCATTTATCTACTTCTGCAACAACGCTTGGATCACGGTTAATGTTGTCCATGTATTGAGGACTACTCATTAACTGCAAAATTTCCTCGCGGGTTTTTGTTGCTTGAACAGGAGCCGCGCTTTGCGTCTGCCCCGGCATAGAAGATGGAATTGTCAGTTTCATAATGGCCTCTATAGCTTCGACATTCTGTGCAGTTGTCATAATGTTTTGCAATGCTGGATAATACTGCTCTTCAACATTTGCTCCAATCCAGCGGTTGAGATCATTTAGCCGTTGATTGGCGTTTTCGCCTAGCTTTTCCGATTCGGCTTCAATGTCGGGGAGGAATTGCTCTGCGTAAAACGAAACCAGTTCGTTGAAATCATCCTGTCCGAGTTCTCTTTCAAACGCCCACTCCCTGAAGTTTTCGAGTAGTTCTGTCGATTGGCCTTCCTCTTGCCTAAACTCTTCCGGCAATTCGTATCCACTTGCATCACTAGGAATCCCTTCGGCTGCGCTTTGTTCAATCTCACCTAGAAGAGAAGTACGAATATCTTCGCGCATATCTTCTGTTTTAGTTTTCATCTTTGCCTCAAGTTGTGCGTAACTTTCAGCTAATGCTTGCGGCGTTTCAAATCTTTCGTCCAGCCATTCAGGACGATCCACCATTCCGTCAGGACTTGGGCCTTCGTTAATAATATCAGGGCCATCAGCATTGACGGATTCACCCGCAGCCGCGACTAAATCGGACTCACTCATTTCTCTCTCCTTTTGATCTTCCAGCAGAAACCCACTGCTCAATAACCATAAATATATGTCTGCTTCCCTCAAGATGCCATAAAGCATTTGAGGTTGACGAATTAGGCATTACTCTGTTTACAGTCATATTGCGCAAGTGCTTTAGAACTTCCTTTCCAGATGGACTTTGGAAGGTGGCGGCGAAAGCGGAAGCGACTCTCTCTGCTTCTGCTTTCGTTCGTTTCACACCGTCATTAGGAAAAATCATGCTACTGCTTTTGGCCCCGCACTTTTAACCGCTTGCTGTGCGCCTTCTGGATTTTGCTGCATAGCTTCCTGAATCATCTGCATGTAAGCGGCTTGATCTTCTTCGGTTCTGTTTAACTGAGGATCAACAGTGAAACGATCAGCTAAAAACTCTGCGCCTTTTTGCTGGTCAAGAATTGCTGTTGTGATTTGTGGCCCGTAAAGTTGATTCAAAGCTTGTGCGTAGTTCACATAATTCATTACATCTTCTTGCTGGAATCTTTGAGCAAGAGGTGAGGTTGCAACGATCTTGACTTGCTGACCATTTACTTCTGGTAAATCAATCAATCCCTTTCGCCGCATAATGTAAATGCAACGCTTAATGACGGGCTCAACAAACTCATCATGCAAGCGCGCAAAGCTTGATCCTATTCGAGCAGCAAGATCAGCTTGTCGCGCTGCCACTTCAGTTGCCGATGCTGGCGTTTTATCTGGGTCGCCAAGCATATCAAGAAACAGGGCGCGCTTAATGTTCTGTCGAAACTCTTGCAAGATTAACTGCGCAACATCAAAGCGACCAGCAGCCGCAATAGGTCTTAATCCCTGCGCCCCCGGCGCATGAGGAATTAAAGCACCCGGCACAAGCTGTATGGTATCGGCATTCAAGATGCCATCATCCTCAACATTATACATTCCAGAAATTGCCATCTGAGCATTTTCCAAGATTAACTGAACGGTTAAGTTCAGCGTTTTAATGCTTGGGAGACAATCCATAAGAGGGCCGCGTCCGTATCTTTCCATAGGAATTTTGGACCAACGAAATGTGATATAAGGATTGCTGCCTTCACCCTTATATTCCTCTGTTAGAATATCTTCTTTTCCCATTGTGCAAACGCGCCGCATATACTTTTCTTCATTCGAAGTTCTGTCTCGCGTTACAACATCAAGAATTTCCACCATTTGATCTGGTGAATATTTGGCAGGGAGATTTGTCGAGCGGGGATATTCAATAGGAATATCGCGCCATTTCATTTTTCGCTTGCGAAACATACCCCAAACATTCCCGCTAGGGTCAGTGTCCATAACATAGTGCGGTATGCCAATAGCAGTGAAGGTAAAAGGTTTTTCGGAACTTTGAGTTTCCTCACAAAGAAGATTACCAGTTCCTATTGCTAAGTCTAAAAAAGACTCATGCGTTTGAGAAGAGAAGTTAGAAGCATGAATGTTTTCAAAAACAAACTGCGTAACAGGAGATAGCTCTCTGTTTATCCTGTCGCGTTCCCTGCGATCTGGAAACTCCATGCCAGCACGTAACTCTGCCCAACTAGAAAAAGAGGGAACAAGTCCAGCCTGTAGTTTGCTGGCAAATTCCTGAGTTCCGCTGACAGCGGTTTCATCAAAGATGCGTTCGTTTCTTGCCTGACCTACAGTTGTATCTGAAATAGACATGCGGCGAGGTAGGGCCAGATCATAGCAATCATCAAAGATGCTTTGAAACTGAGAGCGTTCAGTCATTGCAGACTGATACCTCTTAATAATATCTTCTGAAGAATACATGATTAATCAACTCCCTTGAAAAAAGAGCCTACTCCAAAAGAACCAAAGCCTTTTCTGCTTCCAAAAATAGAAGAAGCTGCTCCTGTAACGGGCCTTCTTTTTCTGCTTTCTTCTTTAATTTCAGTTTTGCGTGTTCTTTCTTTGTCTCTCTTAACCTGTTTTTCTTCATTTTCCATTTGAGCGATCTGCAAGTCTTGCGCCTTGTCTGCCCTTACTGCTCTTTCTTCTGCCTTTACTTGCTTACGCTCTGCATCTGCTTTTTGCTCTGGCGTTGGCGGCGGCGGTGCGGGTGGGCCTTTAGGTTTAGAGATACACATTTTACTTCCTATGCTCGTTGTCCAAAAACATTCCAACTTTTCTTTGCCACACGCGGAGAGGTACGTCCAACTTTTTGGCCCGGATGCAATCCAACCCTTCTACCTTCACCAGCCCCTAACAGCGCATATTGCAAAGCGTCATGTACGTGGCTTGTACTGCTGGATATTTTGTCAGCCTTACCGCGCTTGTCATAAACATAATCGTTCATAAAGCCTTTGTGCAGATGTAAGCAAGAAGGGTCTAAGAGGAAACGTGGGAGTCCGTCCCTCATTTCTAGCAACGTACCCTTCACTGCTTCCCATCTTAAAACAGGATCATTGCTCGGCGCTTTCCTTGCATTCCATCCCGTTCTTCGAAGAACATCATAAGGTGTTTGTTTATCCGTAGAAGCACGTTGATCCCCTGATGGATCACCTATGATGAACATATCATCGTCGTTATAACCGTTCTTTGCAACATGGGCTGCTAGTTCATCCGAAAACTGAACAAGGCTTGTATCGAAAGTTACCAACTCGCTGAGAATATGCCAGCGGCCCATCTGCCTTTGACAAAAAACTGCTGCTGGTGTCAGGCCGAAATCCAAACCGATATACACGGTACTGCCAGCGAGATACCGCAGACGTTCTTTTGATCTGTGAACCTCTGGATTGTATTCAGGATATATTGGCTTGCCCTTTTTAATAGCGCCAATCCTGTTGAGAATATAAACATCAATCCAGCTTTGCTCTTTGCCTTCTATCTGTTTTTCATAATAGCCCTGAATAATATTATTGGCGTTCTCTCTGTTAGGGTTATCCTCATAACCGAGAGTCTTTCCATCTTTTATAATGCGCTGCATAGCGGGAGGCTGATTCCAGAAAGACCAATCTCTAGGAAGTATTAATTGCTTTACTTCATCTTGCCCCATCCATTCAGGCGGGGGAGCCTGACCAGACATGATTGCCCACCAATGCTCTTCGTCTGGTGCGTTAGTATCTGCAATAACACCGTACCAAGAAGCACCACCGTTTCTAACAGAAGGGTATCTACCAACCCGCATAGTAACGGCGTCCAGTATTTCTTTAGGAAATTCCCGCGCTTCGTTTAACCAAGCACCCGTCAGTTCAAGGCTGAGAAGCTTGCCGATCTGATCTGCTCTATCCAGCGCAATAAAGAGTATTTCAATCTCGCACTTATGAGAGCCGAGGTCTAACTTGATGGTTTGACGGAAAGGCGCTTGTCGGCTGATCTTTCCAAACTTATCTTCTGGCAACCAATCACACCACGTTTTCATAGTGGTGGTTTCCAGTTCGCTATAGGTATTTCGCAATACCGCCCATCTGGTTCTAGCAACGCCATCCGGCCCCGCCTTTTGCGCCATCGCCATATTGAGAATCTTTATTACAGATGCAGAACTTTTTCCGCTTCCCACTGGACCCTGCAAACCGGAGAAGTAGGCCCGACTTCTGATAAAGTCAGATGTAATCGGGCCAGCAGTATCGTACTTTAATAAAGCCACTATCTAAGGCCCAAATTTTCTGCTTGCGTTATTTCTCCTAATGTCCTTGATCTTTTTTAATAAACGCCTTTGACGGGATTTGCTTTGATTCTCTGAGGTTTTTTGCTTATTCTCAGCAGCCACCGCAGACTTGCCTGCTTCGCTAGTCCCAAGAGTAACACCAGCAACTCTAACAGTTGTGCCAACATCCATAAGATTCAATTTCCCAAAGCTAGGAGTAGGTGACGCCCTATTCCCTGAATCAGATGGAAACCGTTTCTTTTTAACCTTTGCCTCTGGAGAAGAAAGATCAATTTTAAGGTTCGAAAATCTTCCATTTTCATCTGGTGTTTTTGTAAAACGGCCTTTCCTCGGAGTGGTCTGAGAATAATTTGGAGCCTTAAGTTCCCCAGATGTTCTTCCCTCTGTAATCCGTGAATCAGTCTTTGAATTAAATGTCCCTACATCAGAATTATAAATCGCCTGTATAGCGCCTAGTTGAGTAGGCGGCATATAGTCAGTACCTTCAGGCCGTGATGTGGAAGTAGGCGTAGAATCAGGCTTGGGAGCAGTGGTTACCGCAGCAGTGGTTACTTTCCGACCCCCATTATTATTAGAGGAAGTTACTTTATTATTAGAGGAAGTTACTTTTTTCGTCTTATTGGATGTTACAACAGCAGATGTCGTCTTAGTAGCAGATGACTTCTTAGTAGTAGATGTCCTCTTAGTAGTAGATGCCTTCTTAGTAGCAGCAGCAGCCGCCGCCTTTTTCTCATTCTTCTTAAAGCTAAAGTCTCGCGTATAAGTAGCACTGCCACCTTGCGCACTCTTAACCTTCTTCCACTTGTAAGAAGAACCGTCAGAAGTCTTGTGAATCTTCTTGGTATCTCTAGCCACCCTACTTCTCCTTCTTGGACTTCTTCTTAGAAGTCTTTAATGAAAGCTTGGGAAAGGGATAGACCTTCCCGCGATACCGAAAAGAAACACCATCGTCACTCTGCTCTATCGCTAACAAAATAGCACGTACATCATTCACATCAGCAGTCATAATAAATCATCCTCCATTAACTTTCTGCGTTACAGATTAACCACCTTTAGGCTTCGCCCTCTTCTTCCACTGACGCCGCTTCTCCGCTTTACCACCCGTCAACTTCCCCGGCGTCAATAACTGCTTCCTAGTACCAGAACGAACAGCCCTACTATGAGAACGCTCTTCGCTTATAACAACAAACTTCTTCTTACCAACAACATTATAACGAGAACCCTTCTCCCGTATCTTATCTAAAAATAATAAACCACCAGTACCACCATCACCATCACCAACAGAAAAAGTAGGCAACCTACTAGCCTTAAACATACTCACCTTATCTCTAGACACAACTATCCCCGATAAACTCAAACCCAATACAACGATAACTAAAATAAAACTAAACAACCACAATATATAAAAATACCCCAAAAATACTTTCAAGAAATTATATCGTGAGGCCAAAAATACTTTTAGAGAATTATATCGTGAGGTGGGGATATAGGGGGGATGGGGTCTGAAGGTTTTACCCCACCCCCCTCTCTTAAGAGAGAGCATACCCACCGCCCATAGAGAACTAGGGGGGGGTTATACACCAACCACTTCTAGGCTGGCACACCAATCAATCTCCAAGGTTGATTTGTATTGCAAGTACCTGATCTTGTTGAGGTTCTGTTACTCCAACCCGATCAAGAATAGCCTTGCTGGCTTCAAGCTGAACGAACTCTGATCGTGCTGTCTGGCTTAAGCGTCCGATGGTTGCAACTGCCGGAAGTATGTGGGTTGAGAGGGCTGCTCTTGCCTCAGCTTGAAGGTGCAACTGCACTGTTTCTTTCCGCAACATCCCGTAAACATTTGATACGTCGCACTTCATAGCTTCTGCGGTACGCCGCACATTGCCTTGACATTCGCTCAGTATTTGGAGCATTTCGCTCTGTCTTTCAGTAAGTTCCTTAGCCACTGCCCAAGTGTCCCTCTCTCTGTCTCTCTCTCCGTCGCCCGTAGGGTGACGTTGTTGTGGTGCTGATGTGGAAGTTGGTTCAGGCGTTCCAAGACAAAGCACATTACATGTTTAGTTGTATGTGGCGTTGCCCCTTGCCCCAATAAAGAGAGGGTGACAGTTTTTGTCATGTCTTGTCAAGCCCTTAAAAATACGGGTGCTTGTACGTAGTTGTGTGTAACCTCTTGCTTTTGTTGTCTTATTAGCCCGAATACGGGTGTTTATACGTAGTGTACGGGCGATGCCTTCGGCCCAATCTCTATGCCTACTGCCTGTTTCTCATTGTCTGGTGTTATGCGACCTTAGTGTTCTCTTCTATTGATGTGTTACTTACGGCACTAAGCCCTAAGAAGGTCTTAGCCCTAACGGGTAACGATCATTATCGCGGGGATGAACACCCGCCGCTCTACCATTCATTAGAAGCACGTAACTACATGAAAGAAAGAAAGAAAAAGATAAAGAAAGACAGAAAGAAAGAAAGAAAGAAAGAAAGAAAAAAAGAAAGAAAGATAAAGAATAAGGAGTTCCGTTGGAACACATTATAGAAATATTAAATCAACAAAAAAGCATAGAAAGGTTGCGCTATGCGTCTGATGTCTACGTCCTAGCGCGCCATAAATTAGTGGCCCCGCCAAGCAGTATTTCACTAGCGCCGCGCTTACACGCACACCGCCCTCGCTTACCCCAGAACAGCCAGGCTACACAAAGCCTCTCTACGCTCGCCTTTGTGCAGACTGGCTTCGCGCTCTCTTTCTACTATCATCCCATCGAAATACGGCTTGTCTGGTCCCCGAATTTATGCCCCTTGGCCGTTACATCATCAGACGCTATAGCCCCCCCTTCCCATGCCTTTTGGCTGGTTTAATATGGGGGTCAGGTTAAAAGATGGTGCCATTACTTAATCGCCTCAAAAGTCTGAAAAGGCAGAGGCAAAAAAACATAGGACTGAAAAAATGACTAAATCAGCAAAAGCAAAAAACGCACGTGTAACAGAAATCGCTTACCAACTAGATCAAGAAATGGTTTCTACGGCCATGAACGATTTGAACCGTTCAAAAAATGGAATTGTGACGCTAAATAAAGGCGAATTGTTAGACGTCATCGAAAAGATGCAGCACGAAATCACTTATCTATCAGCGCAGGTTTCGGGAAAATTCGAAACACTAACTGATAAATTCGTTTGCATCATTGAACTAATGGGAACCCTTCACAATCTGGAAGCAGAGCGAACCGACACGGACGGAAACACGTTTGTAACGGGCGCGAATAGCTTGCAGTGGAACAGCGACAGAGCCCAGCACGACGTTCCGCAAAACTTGCATATGGCAATTGTATGGAACGAAGATCAACAAATGATTAAAGCCGACAAGTATGCAGCCTTGCAAGTGGAACACGCAAAAGCTGCGAAGGCTAACAATCAAACTAGGGTTAGGGACTGCGAGCAACAGATGGACAGGCTAGACTGGGCAGCAGAGCGCACACGCGAGGCAATTCTTTCATATCGGCAGAACTTTGAAGCAGCGGTTGACGCATACAAAATAGTAACTGGTAGCAATTTTGTACCACGCGCAAAACAAGCAAAGAAGGCGACCAACTACCAAAACAAACCAAGCTGGGCAACTTCATAGAAACCACTGATAAAAAACGAAATCGGGCTGGCAATTGCTGGCCCTTTTTTTATGGAACCCCAAAAATTTTTTCGGCCTACGGCCTCATATTAGGTGCGCTTCGCGCTCTTTTTTTAGTGGCGCTTTGCGCGTTTAAGAAAGAAAGAAAGAAAGAAAGAGAACCACAATGATAACTAAAGTGGAAACGGACAAATGAGTGAAGCACCTAAGCGCGTATACATTGGCTGGCGACATGAGCATTACGGAACAGCCTACACTACGCAAAAATTTCATCCCTACTTAAAAAAGATTGGGGTGGAATACATCAGAGCAGACCTAAAAGAAGCATGGCAACCGATTGAGACAGCGCCGAAGGATGGGACGGAGGTTCTAGCCTTGTGTTGTGAAGATCACACTCAACTTGTGTACGCAATGGGTGAGGGTCTTTGGAAATCCGTGAGTACAGACCGTTATGTAATCCCAACCCACTGGATGCCTCTGCCTAAATCGCCATCAACAGCAAACGAGGATGAGTAATGCTACTATCATCCCCGCCAGAAAAAAAAGAAAGGAAGGAAGAAAGACAGAAAGAAAGAAAGACCCGTTCACACCAGGTTTCTCTGCGTTCAACTTGGTATAAACAGGAAGAAAGAAAGGAAGAAAGAAAGAAAGGAAGAAAGAAAGAAAGATGGTCAACAACGTAGATGGTCGTTGACCATCTACAAGAAAGAAAGAAAGAAAGGAAGAAAGAAAGAAAGGGGGCTTGCTATGCTGCCGTGCCACCGACCCAAACAGTACACACACAAGCAGCATAAAAACATAGACACAGATACAACAAAAATTGGTTTTTTTTATAAGTCCAGTTTTTTTGTAGCTGCCACAAATTCCCGCGTTTCATATCTAGCATAAGTCGTCAAGGGTTCGCTTCGCCCTCCGGCCCTTGACCACTTATCCTAGACATGAACTGCGTTATTGTAATTACAGAAAGGTTACTATCATGCAGTCAATCCTATCAGAGCAACCAACTCTATCAGAGCATTCAATAACGTGGGAAAGAATTAAGATTAAAATAATCCACGTTAAAAACTACTCCGGCACAAGCATGGATTGGATAAATGTTATTGCCCCTGAATCCCTGCCGATCACAGAAACAGGTTATCTTTCACACTTCACACACAGAGATAACCTAACCACTTTCACAGACGCACCGGATTTTGTCAGCCAATGGTTAGACCATGAGGCAAAGAAACAAAAGTGGTCAACGAATCAACAGCTAACACTGTTCTAAGCACAAGGAGCAACAGCAGTGAACAACAAAAAAGTATCACCAACAGCAAACACAGATTTGTGGAACAAGGTATTCCATGAGTCAGACATGTTGGCGCAATCTGATAAGTTTGAAGAAGAGCATGAGATAATGCGTCAAATTATAGAGGAGGAAGAAAATTGCCAGATGATTTTTGGCCCGTTTTTATAATAATGATGATTGTCGTGACTCATATGTACGTCACAAGCGGAGGCGGCTACGAAATGACCATAGATGATGAAACATGGTCTAGTGGCATACGCGATAGATAAGCGTTAGTATGAATCCCAAAGGAGATTGCTATGCGTTTAGTTAAAGGTAAATCAAAAGCCCAAATGAAAAAGGGAGAAAAGCGCGACTACAGCACAGAAAAAAAGTACAACGCTAAACCCGCTTCAAAAAAACAACGGGCAAAGCGTAATGCAGACAGAGCAAAAGCAGTGAAGAAAGGAATTGTATCTGTCAAAAAAGATTCACCGGGGCGTAGCGGTACAGATATTCACCACCCCGCTGGCAAGGGAAGAGGTAAAGCAACACCTCTCAGCAGCCACAAAAATCGCTCAATAAAATAGCATCAAGAAAGGAAATGAATGACAGACCTTCAAAGAGTAATTTGGAGGCTGTTTTTGCGCGCTTTGCAAGAAAATGATTCAGAAGCAATGACCGCGTTAACAACAGCAATGACAGCAAAACAAGGCATGGGAGAATAAAATGCCATTTGATATGACAAGCAGCAATGTAACTTTCAACGCAGAGATCAAACCTCTGTACGACGAATCAGGCAATGAAATTGATCCATCTATTGCCCGTGGCGTTTATCGTCAGGACACAAACGAAGCAATCGCAGCATGTGGCCCATCAACACATCTAATACAGCATCACCAGATTCTTAATCCAGTGTTAAATGCCTTGGCTGATCTGGACTTCAAACTGGAAGAGCGATCTGTAAACAGAGATAATCTGTATGACTTGCAGGGTAAAAAAGGTGCTTGGATTCAGTATGAAACCACCGACAATGGTGCGCTTATGAGATCTACTATCATAACTGGTGACTTCATTAATCCAACTGGTTCTACAACCTACCTAGACCAAGGGCCGGACGTTAACTTTTTTCGCATTCGCGTACTCAACAGCCACAACGGTAAGTTTGCTGCCAGAGTTGACTTTGATTATCTTCGCCTTCTCTGCATGAACGGCATGACATCCACAGTTTACGGTGCAAATCTTTACGGCAAGCACACCGCTGGCTTTAAGATCGAAGGTATGCAAGCAAAGATCGAATCTGCCATTAATAATATGCACACTGACGCAGACAGATTTGGTTTATATGCTACTACACCATTAACTTACGAAGAGGCTTCAGTATTCTTACGCGCTACGATTGCAAAGAAGCTGCCTGTTAAGTGGGAGCGCATGGCAAAGCGTCGAGAAGTTTCAGACAAGCATGACAAGATAATGACCTTGTTTGAGCAAGAGTCTCAAACTGTGTGGGGTTTATATAACGCTATGACTGCATGGCAGACTCATGGTGAAATGATGCAGAACACAAACTCTATTACTGGTCGCATCAGTCGTGAATCAACAATTCGCAAAGCGTTGAATGCTCCACAATGGCATCAATTAATGGCTGCATAACAAGCAGAGTTTCAACTCCATGACGGGTGGCATGGATTAATCACCACCCAATTCCATAAATAGGAGTGTTTGTTATGACACATGAAGATTCCCCGCGTGTAGGCGACAGGGGTTTATTTATGACGAGTGCATACGGTGATGTTGCATTCACTGTAACCAAAGTGAAGGAGGATATTTGCCACGTAATTTATCACTACTCAATGGAAGATGTACGTTCCGTCTATTGCTGGACCGAACAGAATAATTTTCACACTATCGTTAGCAATGAAAGAGAGAGTAACGATGCTTAAATCAAACCCAATAGTTTCAGAGTTTAAATCTGTTCAAGATTTTCTAGAGGAAATCAAAAGCCTACTGGTTCAGAAGGGATATGTTCCAGATGAGGTATATCTGGCCTGTTATGACCGTGATTCCTATGGGCAGGTTGCTCTAAATATCAGGTACAAACTTCAAGGTTCAAATGAAACTGAATGTGAATGGTTTCATCAGAATGATGGAAACGTGCGGAGTTTGTACGAAAACGTCAGTTCCTTCTTATCAGATTTAGAACTCTCTGATGTGGCTTACAAAAAAGGTTTAATCCGCAGACTAGAAAATGTGACATCTGATTTAGATGCTGCCGGATATGACGAAGCAAAAGATATTGTCGAAAAGATATTGCTTCCTCTCCGTACCAACCTTTTAGAAAGTAAAATCCATGAATAATAAAGCGATACCAAATCCTATTGACCCAAGCCAGTTAGCACAGGTCAATAATCAAAGGCATGGAGGCCCGTATGACAGGGGTAGTTGCGATGCTTATTATGGCAGGGGTTGCTCGCCTCACTACTACGAAGGGGCAACGAAAATGAGCCCCAGAGTTGAGCAGGCAGACATGACCAGAGAACAAGTCGAGGACTATCTCCTTGGCTTTGAACAGCAAGAAGATTTTAAGGATTGGTACTAATGAGTGACACAGTACAGAAAAACGCCGTGTTAAGGCACATGATGTTCAAAGGCCCAATCACAGCAATGATTGCACTGGAAGATTACAAGTGCTTTAGATTAGCTGCTCGTATCTTTGAACTGAAGCAAGAAGGGCATGACGTTAACAGAGAAATGGTCAAGCTAGATAACGGTAAGTATATAGCAGAGTATTCTCTCAAGAAGTTTAAGGAAAGACGTGGTGACTCCAACGCAGCGCAGCTTGAAGTTAATGAGAGGTGATGGTTACTACTGCGAGATAACGGAACACTATAATTCCTTTACTCGCAGAAGAAACGATCTTTTAGGATTCTGTGACATTCTTTGCTTAAAGAAAGATCACAGTCCTATTTTGTTACAAACAACTGCTGCTGGTATCAGTTCCAGAATCAAAAAGATATTAGAAGAGGACAAAGCAAAGTTAGCATTACAATGCGGGTTTAAGATTCTCGTACATGGCTGGCGTCCTCTGGCGGCATATAAGAAGGATGGTTCTCGCGCAAAAAAAGATAGATGGGAGCCGAAGATTCGTGTCGTAAATCTAGACGATTTCTGATATAAAAAAAAGAGTCGGACTCTCTTTAAAAAGGGTCCGACTCAAACGAAGGCAGGTGATTCAGACAAGCAGACGAATCAACTCCTGCATAACACAATAAAATTTAAGCGCAACTAATTGTTGCATTGCAGGAGATTCAAATGACTACTGTTGCAGTACAGATAGACCAAACATTACTTACACAGCTTGTAAAGCAAGGCATCATAGAAGTAATGGAAGCTGGAATTGATTTAGTAATAACGGCTGGTAAAAGATTAACTGCTCCTAAAAAATTATCTCAGACAGAGTTTGATATATTCTGGTCAAGATACCCGCGTAAGGTTGGCAGACGTGCAGCCAAGATAGCTTGGGATAAAGCATTAAAGCGCGGCGCACACATACACGAAATACTTAATGGCTTGAATGAGCATGCACTCGCAGCCAAAGACAAGCAGTATATCGTTCACCCGTCACGCTGGATTAATGAAGAGCGGTGGTTAGATCAGGAGGACAATAGAACAATACATGATGATATGAGGGAGCAATTACTAAATGACTATAAATCTACAGGAACGGATGCGATTGGTTCTAATACCTCTCAACGACTTCCTAGCGTTATACCGCACACCAGAGCAATTAGTTACGAACGATCTGAAGATGCGGAAGATAAAACAAATAGCGGAATCTATAAATCAAATGATTCCATCTGGACTGACTGACACACAATACACTTACATCATTGAAGAAACTCTACGAGAGGTAGCACTTACCGTTAAGCGCGGGACGTGGCCTGAAGTTGGACATTTCGGTGATGTGGTTAAGCGTAAAATAACGCAATGGAGCCGGGAGGAAATAAAAATAACCAACGAAAGTGTTGGGCCGTGGACACTCGACACAAACAGAATTAATCAACAGCGATTAGAGCAAGGCGAATTTGTATCTGAACACTGGCTAAAAAAACAAGGAACAAAACATGAAAACTGAAACAACAATCAAGTACGTTGGCAACGATGGTTTCCCATACAAGACTATGGGTGAGGCTGCGCAAGCAGACATTAAGCATTGGGCCAATAACAACTTGGAAGAAGATGAGCGGCTAACCGTTCAGGCATTGACTCAGTTAATTGTAAATAAGTGGGATGATTTTTATGCTGTTTGTTTCAACAAAACAAAGGAGGATTTAGATGAGGGATAGAAAATCTTATCTAGGCAGTTCTGATGCTATCAGTATTTGCGACAGATCGAAGTGGCTTGATCTGTATAAAATAAAGATGGGCATTTCAGAGCCGCCTGATTTGAGTGATGAATTTAAGGTTCAGCTTGGCGCATATACTGAGCCATTTCATTTGACGTGGCTCAAGAAAATGAAACCTGAATTAAAGTTTAGCTTTGATAATGAGGATGGTGAGCAGCACCATTGCATCTATAACTACAGTGGTGATTGCATGAAGCTTGGTTCTACACCTGACGCTATAATTAAGGGTGAAGAGAAAGCTTTGGTTGAGGTGAAGCATTGCGGAGCGCATTACAGAAACACAGACAATGTGATTCAGTTTTACATGCCACAACTGCAACATCATTTGATGTGTTGGGGATTAGATAATATTCTTTTCTCTGCCATTATAGGCAACCAAAATCCAGTGCCAACTTGGGTAAAGTATTCTGAGGAATGGGGGAACTGGTACATAGAAGAGTGCAAATCTTTTTCTAGTTACATCAAATCTTCATGCCCACCGCCTGAGTTATCGTCGGGAAACGAGGTGCCAACACCAGTTAGAAACTCGGTGTTGATTAATGAAATGAAGCAGCGTGATGTCAGCAGCAGCAACCAGATCAGAGATATGATTGCACGTATCAACGTATTGAGTGCTGGCGAGTCTGAGTTAAAGGAGGTGAAAGCAGAAATGAAGGATCAAGTTTTGGATTCTGACAGTATGATATTTATTCCAGAACTTTTTACATACAAGCGTAACGCAAAAGGTACGCCTGTTCTTAGAATCATAGACAAGGAGTATGGACTATGAAGGAAGTAACTATTTCGCAACGGATACACGCTGTAATGAAAAGCATCGGGCGTGTGTCTAAAGAGAAGAAGAGGGGTATGCAGTATGCCATTGTCAGCCACGACGCAGTTACGGCACTAGCACGACCCCTCTTTATAGAGCATGGGATAATCCACTTCCCTACTAATATTCAAATGCGTCAGGATGGCAACCGTTGTGAAATGAAATTTGATCAAAGGTTTATGAATGTTGATAACTCGAATGATTTTATTGACGTAGCAACGTCAGGTTACGGTGTGGATACCCAAGACAAGGGACCGGGCAAGGCTATGAGTTACGGCGTTAAGTACGCTGTGCTCAAGGTGTTGCAGATGGAAACAGGTGAGGATTCAGACTTGGAGCAAGGCCATAAAGCCGAGCATATCAAGGGTGATCGCACTAATGAAGAATGGATTTAGGAGACAAGCATGAGTCAATACGATAACAAATCGTCAGCATTTGCGTGGCGCTATACCCCCAAGCAGGGTGAAGAAACCAAACTTGTAGCGAAAGGTTCAATCATAGATACCACTGGTATTAGTTCCGAAATGGTACTGTTGCGGCAAGTAACAAAAAACGGAATGAACTTGCTGCGCATTATGATGCAGAGCGGATCGTTAGTAGACGATAGCTATGAAGAGACATCAAAAGTATGGACGCAAGTGGGTACGCTATTTAAAAATGACACTGACAATGAGCGCGCGCCGAAATTCACAGGCACAACAAACATTCCTAAAATGGAACGTGCGAGTTGTTGGATTGGCGACAAGGACGGAAAGAACTACATGAGCATAAAGTTCCAGCCACCTTATCAGGAGGATGTGAACAAAGACAAAAAGGAACATCCGGCGGGACTAGATGATGAGATACCGTTTTGAATAAGTGCGAAGAATGCGGGGCTGAAAAGCCCTGCGCTAAAAAGTACAAGAGGATGAAAGAAACTCTTGAAAGCATAGCGCAAATTGCTGCGGGGAGTGAAGGCAACGCAGCTATATTTTATGGCCGATTAGCAAAATCGGGATTAGAAAAGGACAAGCAAAATGAAGAACCCAATTCAGAAGAATAATATCTTCGCCACTCCAAAGAGCATAGAAGAACTTGAGAATAGAGCATCGCTATACTCTTCATCTGAAAGAATGATATTTGTATTAGGCGTAATGTTAGCTTTAAACTTTGCGTCAGAAGAGTTTGATAAACAAATCTAAGTGAACCGAAGCAATAATTGAAAAGCTTCCCCACTCCTTAGAAGGCTCTGATCTTAGTCTCAGTCCCTACAGATCAGAGCCGCTTATAAATTGGAAAAAAAATGACAGTGCCAACACGCCGAGAAAAAAATGAATCAATAACTCAGGCAGATATTCACAATCTTTTATCGTCAGTGCCTTTAGAGGTAGCACTAAATTCAATACAGGCTTTTATTGAGGCTCAAGACTTGTCTCAAAGAGAGTCGGATTTAGTAATGAAGTTTAGCAATGCTGTTGGATTACAGGCATGGAAGAAAATCTAAACCTCAAAATACATAGCAATATAAAAGAGGATTATTGAGCCAGAGACAGGCCACCAAAATCCCTTGCCATCCCACCAGCCTTTTTGGAAATACTGAATAACTTCGCGCAGCCCATAGAACACCCCACCAGCGAGCCAAACAGGAGGATACATCATGCTAATATCAATAGTTAGATTTAGCATAAGGGAAACAAACAGGCTGATTAGAGTTCCAATAACCAAGTGATTGTGGAAATACCGCCATTCAAATTTCATTGGCAACCCGCGTCCAGCTTTGCGATTAAGTTCTGACCCGCAACAACTGATACATCCCCGCCATCTAAAAGCAATGCTTGAGTAAGTGCATCACGATCTTTAATCGTAGCATCACAGATTGCGTTTTGACTGACGCTCGCGCAGCTTGTTACGAGCGTCATCAGAATTAGTGGCAACGTCAGCTTCATCAATTTTCTTTCGTGTTTTAATGTAATCATCCTTGGCCCTTTGCTTTGCTTTTCTGCGGCCCCTAAGTGTGCCAGCAGTCCATGCGCCCAAGACAATCATTAAGAAAGCACCTGCGGCCACTGCGTAAGCCTTGAGTCGCACAAGCATTACTGGTGGCCTTCGCCCCACTTCTTGAGGCGTTCACGCGCAATCCAAATCGTCATAAGAATGCCAATGCCAGCGAAGCCCAGCACAATGTATTGAGCAAGGCTATCAAGCGCGGAGAACGCTGTAACTGCGCTGCCGAGCGAAGCGAGTGCAGCACCAAGCGAAGCGCGAAGCGTATTGGATTGGTGTATGCCTCGCGCTGGACGTGTCTCTGGCGTAGGCGTGGGCGTGGGCTCCGGCGTAGGCTCTGGCTGCTTGTGCATAAGCGCAAGCGCGTCCTCGCTTGACAGGCTACGCGCTGGCGACCAGATCACCTTGCCGCTATCGCCAACCTTCCAGACTGTAATCTTACCTGTTGGATAAACACCAGTGCTGAAAAGAATTTGCTCCGATGTGCGGCGCGGAATAATTTCTGGTGGCTTTTTCCAGTTCATTATCTGCTGGCCTGCCTTGGTTCGGTCTCCGCTATTAAGCGTCTTGACCCAACTCGCCGTTGCAATAGAGCCAGTGTTGTAATGAAAGCTAACGGCTGCATCAAACTCATGCTGCTCAACAGGGACAGTTATTGCCTTATCAACATCGGCTTCATACTTCTTAATGTCCTCACGGAATACGTCGAACACAAATTGAAGTTCAGCATCCAGATCGGCTGGCATACCTTTCGACATGGTTTCAGGATTAGGCTCACCCGCCGATTTGGTGTGA
>ERZ1048872.815-NODE-815-length-30286-cov-7.583606_pt1 | contig 30286 bp, 29 predicted proteins | sample MGYA00383100_ERZ1048872 | MGnify/ENA primary metagenome ERZ1048872 (study PRJEB29581, sample SAMEA5548370) | metagenome | biome: marine; feature: coastal; material: water | depth 50 m | study: Short-term variability in the microbial, nano- and picoplankton...
GATCAACCAGAATACCTACACATTAAGCAAAAAACCTTCACCGTTATGGATGCCCCCGGGTTTGAGCAACTTCGCCAAGACCCTCAATTGAATCTACTATTCGAGCTCATTTTAAGCCCCCGTGTCGCCCATTAGATTAGCAGTTACAAATTAATCCTCTGTTTCACTAGTCAGTTATTTAAAAAATAGCCATCATTTAAATGATAATTTTGATTAATATAAAAAATAATCTTATCATGAGCGATTACTCAAACATTGTCTTACCTTATCCGCGTCACTATCGAAGAAGATAACCAAGCAGGCTTAGCCGCTAGAGAGTTACAGATACTTGAGCACATTACCCGTGAAAGCACCTTGCACCATCTGGTTTTTATGGAGGACGGCATGAGCTTAAAGCACCTAGGCTCACGTTATACCCTGCGTAAATCTATCCAAGTGCTGCTCGATCAAGGCTATATTAGCATCGATACCACCGGTGATTCTCGCCAACGGCCTTTGGTCCCCGCGCCAAGGACATTACGTTTATTTGAAATAATTGGTAAAAAAATTGCATCCGAGCTACTCGTTCAATAACTGCCCTAAGCCAGACCATCGCCGCGTTCTATTCGCCACCGCCCGCTGCCAAGTGGCTTGATTAGTGCAAACACTACAACGCTGTTTGGCACGGGTGATGGCTGTGTATAAAAGTTGCGATGACAGTAAAGGCTCGGCTTGAGGGGCCAGCACCAAACCCACATGGCCAAACTCAGAACCCTGGGTTTTGTGTATGGTCATGGCGTACACGGTTTCCAAGTCTTGCAACAAACCTGCATTAACCCTACGGATGCCACCGGAATGCTCAAAACACACGGCTAATTGGCCATCGGCTTGCGGCCAAACAATACCAATGTCGCCATTATAAAGGTCTAGCCCATGATGGTTTTTGGTCACCATCACTGGTTTGCCTTGATAATGTTGGTCTTTACGGACCTGGGCATCACTGCGGCCTAACAAAGATTCAACTTGTTGATTAATACCCTCAACGCCTTTGTCACCTTGGCGAGTGGCGGCCAAAATGCGAAATTGAGCCAAACAAACAAAGGCTTGCTGCAACGTGTCTGCCTTAAGCATCGGCACAAAATATTGCTTACACATGTCTTGCAACCATTGCCCATACATTTCATCGTCCACCAGTTGCAACTGAGGGCTAGCCTCAACATGGGTCTGCTTTAGCTGCTGCCAACTATCTTGGGCTAAGTTGTGCATCACTTGTTGCGCTAAAACACCGATACCACCGGCGCCATCAAAACGCCGACTGAGGTGCAAGTAACTGATCGCACTGGCAGGAATGTCGGCCAAAATGGAGCCCGCGGCAACCGAAGGTAACTGCTGCGCATCCCCAACTAACACCAACCGACAATGGTGAGGCAAGGCATCGAGCACGCGTGCCATCATCGGCAAGTCCACCATCGACACTTCATCGACTAGCAATAAATCAATGTTTAACGGGTTAGATTGGTTGTGTTTAACATACTGTTTGTTAGGCCGCAGGCCCAACAAACCGTGTAGTGTGTGGGCATTATTAGGGATGGAATTGATGAGCGCCAGATCAATGCCTTGCTGCTGCAACTGTAACTTTGCATGACTAATAGACTCGAGCAAGCGTTGCTTGGCCTTACCCGTTGGCGCCGCCATGGCAATCGTCAATGGCGTATCAGACACAGCCTGAAGGGTCACCAACAGGCGAGCTACGGTAAAGGTTTTACCCGTACCCGGCCCACCCGCAAGCACACATACCTGTCGACTTAGCGCATCACGTACCGCTTGCGCCTGCCAATCGGTTGGCGCGCCTGCCGAGGTGTCGGTTGCCGGCCCAAACAATTGTGTTAATAGCTGTTCTGCAACTTGGGTTTGTTGCGCCGATAAAACCTGCGGCTGCATACGCTGCAACAACTCTTGTGCCACTTGCTGTTCGTAGTGCCAATAACGTCGCAAATACAGCTTACTTGCTTGCAATACTATGGGGGCACCGTCGTGCGGCCCTATAGCGAACGCAGACAATACCTGCAGCAAGTGTGCCGACCCTGGAAACACATAACCTTGTTGTTGTTCAGTACTCCAACACCTCACTAGCGCTACCCCAGCGTCAGGTGCCAACGGCAAACAACTGTGGCCGTTACGGAGGGATTCGCTCAAAGCGATGAGTATATGTTGCAACACTTCATTGTCGCTGCCCAAACTTTCACATAACTGCTGCGCCAAATAAGCGTCTATCGCTTCAATAGCCGGGTATCGTTGGAATAACTCGGTATTTGACAAGATCATAAGTTAACCCCCGAAAACAGCTGGTCCAATGCGTTTAGTTCTCGCACTGTCACCTGGGTGGCAAACACGCCAGTGCTAGCACCCGCTGTCATACCACGTAAGTAGAGGTAATACACACCACCAAAATGCGTATTTGCATCGTAGTTGGCAATACGCTGTCCTAAGTACCGGTGTAGGGCCAAGCTATAAATCAAATACTGTAAATCGTAATAATGATCTTGGTTGGCAGCCAACATGGCTTGATGATTATAGTCGTCTAAACAATAGCCTAAATGATTGGATTTATAGTCGGCTAAGTAATAGCGCCCTTTGTGTTCGAATACTAAGTCTATAAACCCGTGCATCATACCTTGTAATATTGGGTAAGTGGGCAGCGACGTGTTTAAACCACCGCGATGGGCACTGAGTATATCCGCCAACTGGCCTTGCTTGGTTTTTACCAATGGAAAGTAAAATTCACTTTCACGCAATGTTTGCGAGCCACTTAATTGCTGCAAACACAAGGTAGGTTGTTTATTTGTATCGCCTATGGTTGCACCGATGGTCGGCAAGGTGGCTAACAAACATTGTTCGAGCCACTGGCTCAGCTGGGCTTCGAGTTGACTGTTATCTAAACCTGCATGAACTGTATGGTAGCGTGCTAGGGGCACTTCCATGGCCGCGGGCCAATGGGCTTGGCTAAAATCCACTTGCTCCAAAATATCATGCAGCAATAAGCCAGTATTTTTGCCCTTGGCCATACCAAAACGCAGTTCTTGTATGAGTTGCTGATCCTGCTGGTGTTGGTTACTGACCATCACAGCCTGCACTAGTTGGCCGATGCCATCACCTTGGTCCTTAGCCCCACCTTGATGCTGGTGACTCAGGTTACGCACCAACCCAGAATACGACAATAGGTTGCTGCTAGTATCGATATAACCACTAAAGGTCTGTGCCAGCAAGACTTGTGTCTGCGCTTGCTCAGCGCTCTCCAAGGGCGAAGTTAAGCCTGTATTAGTGTCACTAGCAGCCACTGGGGTAAAGCAGCAACTTGACGGTTGCGCGATAGCAGCCAGCGTTTCTTGCCATGTATCTGGCTGTAACCCAAGCACCTGACCCAAAGGCGACAGCTGACCATGCTTGAAGTCGCTGGCTAGGATATAACAGCGGTACTGTGCCCGCGTCACGGCAACATACAGCAGCCGCACGGCTTCTTGTTGAGCCGCCATACTGGTGAGCTTGATCACGTCGGGGTGGGGGCCAATCATTAACTCGGGACAACCCAACTGCGGGTTGTGGTATTGATACAGCTGTGTTTTTGTAGTGCCGCGTTTTAGTGGGTCTTTATACTGGCTGGCAAAGGGAATAAAGACCAGCGGGTACTCCAAGCCTTTGGCGCCATGCTGAGTCACTATTTGAATTAGCTTTGCATCGCTTTCTAAGCGTAGCTCGGCACTGGCGTCGGGGGTATTTTCATCACATTGCTGTTGCAACCATTCAACCAACAACAACGCCGAACTGGCCTGAGTAGATGCCTTTTGCAACAACTCAGCCAACTGCACCATATTGGTCATATAGCGTTCTTTATACACCCTAGGTGCAATGGTTTGATGTTTGAGCAAGTGCACCACCAGCGCCATCACCCCTTGCTTGAGCCACAGTTGCCGCAAACTCATCATTTGGCTACGGGTAGCCACCTGGCAGTCCTCGTTAGTGACCAATTGCGCTAACAAATGTTGGTTGCCGCCCCATAAGTGGGTACTGGCTGCACGAGCCAAGTGCCGTTGGTCTTCACACAATAAAATACCATTGAGTAACCGCAGCATTTCTGTGGCCTCTGAACTAGCATAAATGCTGGTTTTGTCGCTAATGTAAACGCTGGTTAAGCCCGCTTTGCTCAACGCAGACTGCAACACCTGTGCTTCGCCACCATTGCGCACTAATAGGGCAATATCGCTGGCCACAAAGTCACCCTGCTGCAATATGTTGTGGATTTCAGCCACACACCACTGCGCCATGGCTTGGTGTTTGTATTGTACGGTTTGAGGTTTGGTATCGCCGTCTGTCGGCAGCCACACATAGTGCATGGCCGCACCTTTGGCCCGTGGATTGTCCGTAGCGTTAGCGGCCGCAAAGGCGCTGGCTTGCACCTTAACATAGTCAATACCGGCGCCTAACAAGGACTCAGGTTGGGTTTCCTCGTCGTCACTAAACAAACCGTTATAGGCCGCAACCATAGCTTCACTTGAGCGCCAGTTAGTCTCCATATGCCAGCGATAATCAACCGCCGATGCGGCTTGTAAATAGGCATGTATATCGCCGCCACGGAAACCATAAATAGCCTGCTTTGGGTCACCAATCATAAATAAAGCGGAACTGTGGCTTGCCGCTGGGTAGAGCGCATCCAGAATGGCGTATTGATGGCCATCGGTGTCCTGGAATTCGTCCACTAAGGCCACTGGGTAAGCCTGCTGCAAAGCGCTCACTAAGGCGGCATTATCAACCTCATTAACACACTGCGACAAACGCCTTACCAAGTCATCAAATTCCATCACCTGCTGTTGTTGTTTGGCAAGTTGATACGCCAAACGAATTTCTTCTACGCCTGCCTGCACCAGTTTGGCTACGGCGGCCTGCTGGGCATATTTTAAATAGCCTGTTTTAAACGCCTCATTGTTGACGCGCTGCAACAATACTTTCACCTGAGGCTTAAGCTCTGGTGCCTTGCCCAAGCGAGCACCGTTAAGGCACCCCAAGTGAGTTTTATCGGCATAATCAAAGTCCGGGGTCGCCAACCAGTTAATCAAGTCTTGCCATTGTTCCAAGCGCACGGCCGCAGTTTTAGGATCGCTCATGCTAGCACTGATTATTTGCCCTTCTAGCGCTAACAACTCGTCGCGCACCTGCAATTTGTTTTGTTGCCAAGCTTGGTGCCACACCTGCGGGCTAGTCGCAGATACAGGGGTTTGGCTTAACAAGGCGCCGCTAAAAGCATCCCAAAAGCCTGCGGGGGTGTGCCAACCATGCTGTTCTAGCTGGGTGTATTTTTGGCTGTGCAACATGGTCACACGCAACCAATCTTGCAACGCGGTATAGGCTAAGTCGCTGGTATTGGTTTCTAATACAACCTCTAGGCCCGTTTGACTGGCGAAGGCATATTGCTGCAAGGCTCGGCCACAAAAACCGTGGATGGTAAAAATAGCCGCTTGATCCAAATTGAGCAACGCCTGATGCAATAATAACTGCGCTTGTTGCGGCTCTACCTTGCTATACAGCTGTTGCCAAAACTCATCTTCATATTGGCCCCAATGCTGTTGCGCACTACGCAAGGTGATCTCTATACGCCCACGCAACTCTTCGGTGGCAGCACGGGTGTAGGTCATGAGCAAAATCTGCTCCACCGGCAACTCCTGCTCTAACAATAAACGCAGGTAGATACGGGTAATACTAAAGGTTTTGCCGGTACCGGCACTGGCTTCTATTAAATGCCGACCCTGTAATGGCATGTTAACCAAATCGAGCTTTACACTAGGCACTATTTCACCCATGCTTCACCTCTTTAATGGCACTTACCATCGGTTGGTAAAGGCGATACAAGCGTTCTTGCCAGTCTTTCATCTCCGGTGCTTGAGGCCACAACCAGCGGCGATAGGGGTCACTAGAAAAGTCATAGGCTTGGCTATATTTGTGGTGATGCCAATTTTGCTGCCATTTTGTAAACGCCTTTACAGGCTCGCCCTGCCCTATTTTCACTAGATCTTGGCCCAACTGTGCATCTAACACTAAGGCTTCACTCAAACCTTGTTGATAGTAACTCACGATTAATTCGAGCATCGCTGCGGCATCATCAAGGGGTTCGTCTTGGGTAAGTAGTAAGTTTTTGTCTTGATGTACCGACACCCCGCTAACCGGTTTGGAAAAGTGAACCTGGGCCACAAGGCTAGTGATCCATAAGCTGAGCCAATCTTTAGTTTTAGGTGTGCTCGGGCGCGACATGAGCAATTGTATGGTTGCTACAGAGTCGGCATTTTGGTTCACACATTGCACTTTACCTTCAATTACCACACCACCCACAGTCACTTCCATTAGAACAGTTTGTGCGTCGTTAAAGCCGTTGAGGTGTAACTGCTGAGCAATGGCTGATGCTTGATCTTGACTTTGGTCTATAATGGCATTGGCGAGATGGTTGTCTGGCAGTTTGCCACTTAGGGTGTATTGGTCCACAACCTGCTGCATGCACTCATCATCACCAGACAAATCTGCCGCCAACAACTGGTCGCGTAACGTATACTCTACCAATTTGGTGCTGGAAAAGGGTTCATCATCACTCAGTTCATCGGCATATTGGTGCAAAAACAAGCCTAAACTTTGGTTGGCAAAGCTGCGGCCAGGGTTTTCTAAAAATCGCACCAAGTCGGCTATGGTTATGCTACTGGGTAGGTTAGACGGCAGTGGTTCGGCTGGATCTGCGTCCGAGCTCAACTGCATCAAACGCAGCCATGACGATTCGAAGCTGCGCCGAGCCGTTGGTTGGGCGCAGTCGTCCTGCCCTGGCGCAAAGTTCGCTTCACTAAAGCTGTGTAAAGGCAGCTTAGAGAGTTGTGATGCTTGGCTATTAACCTCAAAATTCCAGCCGTAACCGCGACTCAAGTAATCCATCAGCTCGGTCACCATTAAGCTCGGCTGGCGAGGCGCATTATTTTTACTGTCTACGCCTTGGTAGCTCAAATACAAACTTTTTCTTGCACTGATCAAGGCTTCTAAAAACAAATAGCGGTCATCGCCTCGGCGTGACCTATCGCCCACTCGACGCTCGTGTTGCGACATCAAATCAAAATCAACCGGCGTTGATTGCCGTGGATACTGGCCGTCATTCAAGCCTAACATGGCCACCAATTTAAACGGAATACTACGCATAGGCACCATGGAACAAAAGGTCACCTGACCGGTGATAAAGGCCTGGCTACTACTAGCCACAGACAACTTTTGGGTTAAACTATAACGTACCACATTAAGGCTAATAGGCTGTTGGTAATCAACCTGTTGTACCCACATGGCCATGTTACCGATGGCAGTAGCCAAACATTCTTTAGCCGACTCATCGGCGGCTTCGGCACTAAAAAACTCATCGATCATCGCCACCAAATAATCGTGCCAATGGGCGCCCGAACGGACTTTATTTAGCTTGTGCGCGTGGTACTGCAATTGCTCCAGCACTTGTATCAAACGCCCCAACAACACCGCTTGTCCGCCTTCAATATCACCCAATAACCACTGGCCGTTATACATGGGTTGCTCGGTACCTTGGGCAAAACCTAACAATAACCGTTTTAGGCCCCATGCCCATGTGTGTGTTGAGGTTGCAAGATCACTGCTTTGGCCTAACACTTGAGCTTTGTGAGCGGCATCCCGCCCCCAATGTATGCTGGCATTGGTTAACCAAGCGGCAATGGTGTCAAGCTCACTCGCATCAATATTAAACTTGCGCTGCATGGCCGGTAAGCGCAGTAAATCCAATACTCCCGACACCTGGAATCGGCTATCGGGCAGCTGCAATAGTTGTAGAAAAGCGGCCACCAACGGCTGCGCATCTTGTGGTTTACGGTCGGCAATGGAACATGGGATCTGCGGTGTTCCACCCGACTTAGTGAGACTCCAACTATGGGCGTGACGCCCATAACAGTCAAACACCGCACCCACATAGTCTGCGTAATCTTCAACTTGAGGGCACATGACAATAATGTCGCTGGGTTTTAACTCGGGGTCTTGCTGAAACTGCAACAACAGCCAATCATGCAAACCTTGTAGCTCCCTTAGGGCGCTAGACGCACTGGTGAATACAAGGCTTTCATCGACCAAGGTTTGGGGTGTTAAACGGGCGTCATCTAACCGCAGTATATCTTGCTGCACCTGCTGCAACAGACTAATACTTGGGTTTGCCTGACGCTGATCTGCAGGCGCGTGTGCATCCTCAAATGCATCAATATTGTAACTACTTTGAGCTTCTAATAAACGAAAAAACTCCTTACCTTGGCTGCCTAAGTTGGCCAACAATGGGTTGCCCCCATCCACCGTCGCCTGACCATCAGCCTGAGCTAACCATTGTTTTAAGTGGGCTGCAGCAATGGCCTTTTCGGACTGGATATGGCCCCAGTATTCTGCACAGGGGTTAAGGTGAAACACATGCACTTGGGTGTAATGAGCCAGTGCAGAAAACACCTCCAAGGTCGCTGGTGCCATGGTATTTAACGCGAACAAACAAATTTGAGCAGGTAGTTTTTGTTGTTCAGCTTGACCCAAGGCACTAATTAAACGCTGCTGAATATCAATCGGATGACGACCATCCTGCTGACACAATATGCGCCACAACTCGGCTTGCCAGTGGTCTAATTCAAGGCCAGCTTGCTGGTTGGTTTGCCAGTCATTGAGCCAATCGGGGCGGTACAAAATATATTGTTCAAACAAATCGGCAAGGGCACTGGCCAGCTGGAAGCGTTTGAGCACATCTGGCGCTTCACCACTGGCTTGCCAATACCTATTGGCGTCGGCAAAACATGGATTTTGTAAAATAGTGGCGCTGGCTAACAAATCATCAATACGCCACACTAACGCTTCTCGCTGATACGGCGGCTGCTGCGGCACCTGCTCATCACCTAATAACTGCCGCGCCAATTGCCAAATAAACTTACCGGGCAAGGGGTATTGCACGTTCATAGCAATGCCGTTTTGCTGCGCAAGCTGAGTATTAAGCCAATGCTGCATGCCGGTGTTTTCAACAATCACTTGCGCGCTGCTCAAAACCCCAGTTTGGCCCAGCTGCAAGACATGATTAAGCAACACCGCCAAATCTTCCAAGCGGTTTGCCGGGTACACCATGAGTTGTTTAGCTAATGCCATGCCACCTAATCCTTGTTATTGAACCACAACACTTCACTAGCCGGCGCTAGATGCTCGCTTTTACTTCTATACTCAAATGATTATGCGCGTCACTTAAGTGCATTTGTTCGTCTTCTATAATACAGCTAATATCCATGGTCTTTTGTAACAGCGGCTCAAGTGAGTCATCACTAGGGGTTTGAATATGAAACACGCTAACCTTGGCATTAGCTGCCAAGCTAGACCTATGTTTTGCTAGCCAAATATCCGCTTTGTTGTCGTGATAGGTGTAAATAGACACCTTTTCAGCACGGCCACAGGCTTGTCGAATACGCTTTTCGTCGGGCAGACCTAGCTCAATCCAGTGAACAACCTCACCCGTGAGGTGCCGCTGCCAGAGGTCTGGCTCGTCGTTTGAACTAATACCTTTAGTCAGCTCCAAGTCGTCGTGAGCCGCATGTAAAAAGGCCACCAATCGGCACATCATACGCGTTTCGCTCTCCGAGGGGTGGCGAGCCACCGTCAGGTTGAAGTCGGCATAGTGATGGGTATTTAAGTTGGATAAGTTTAGATTCGCTTTATAAATCGTCGCCCCGATGGCCATTTTTTTTCTCGTCGATGGATAGTTTTTGATACTGGCTAGTTATTATCAGTTAGAATACCATGAACCCCTAAATTAAAGTGATCAAAAACCATGCCCTCAACTCCCCTTTACGGATTTAGCGACACAAGTTATAAGACCATAGGCGAGGAAGTGGGTGTACGTGCTTTGGTTGATCGCTTTTACAGCATTATGGCCAGTCAGCGCGATTACCAGCCCCTATTTAACCTACACCCAGCTGACTTAGAGACCACCAAAGACAAACTGTCTCGTTTTCTTATGGGCTGGATGGGTGGCGAACGCACCTACCAAACGGCATACGGTGCACTTAACATCCCCATGGCCCACGCTCACCTTGATGTGACCCCAGCACTAGTGGATAACTGGTTAAATTGTATGCGCCAAGCGCTAGCGGAGTTGGGCCACGACGCAAAATTTAGTGACTATTTAATACAACAGCTTGCCATCCCCGCAGAACGCATTCGTTTGGTGTCACAACAACACCAAAACAACCACCAAAGTTAATGCTGCAACTGTTTACAAATATCATACACGCTCATGACATCGTCACGGGTACAAGCGATAGGCCCTACCGACACACGAATCACAAACTGACCATTGACCATGGTTTGGGTAAGGTAGGTGCGGCCATCTTCGTTAATCGCGTTAAGCAGTGTTTTAGTCGCCTCATTACTGTCTTCATTGGCAGGGCAATATTGAAAACTAAACAAGGCAAACGGGCAATTGGTCACCAGTTTGTAGTCGGCATCTTGGTCAAACTTATTGGCTAGTTCGTGGCACCAAGACACATGATTACGAATCATGGCCTGCAGGCCATCCAAGCCCTCTGCCCGCATCACAAACCACAGTTTCAAGGCCCTAAACCGGCGTCCTAAGGGCACGGTCCATTCGTTAAAGTTAGTCACTTCTTCTGCGTCTAAGGTTTGTAGATAAGATGGCCTTAGGCCTAAGGTATTAATTTGGGAGGTTGGGTCTGCCAAAAATTGCACCGAACAGTCAAACTGAGCGCCGAGCCACTTATGCGGATTAAAGACAATGGAATCGGCGCCGTCAACGCCTTGCCAATGCTGACGAAACTCAGGGCAAATCATAGCCGAGCCTGCCCAAGCTGCGTCAACATGAGTATACAGGCCGTACTCTTTTGCCACCGCGATAATGTCGGCCACCCGATCCGAAGCGCCAATCGACGTACCACCCACACACAGCACGACTCCAGCCGGTAAAAACCCATCGGCTAAGTCGTCCTCTATTTGTTGCCGCAAACCCATGGGGTCCATAGAAAGGGACAAATCCACACCAATTTTAACCAAATTATGTTGGCCAATACCGGCCAACCGTACGCCTTTGTCTACCGAACTGTGGGTTTGGTCGGAGGCGTAAATGCGCAGTTTAGGCGCACCACTCATGCCTTCGGTTAGGCCTTTAAACTGCAATGCCCGTTCGCGCATGGTTAATATGGCGCATAGAGTGACGGTAGTGGCGGTGTCGTGAATAGTGCCCGTAAAACCCTGCCTAAGGCCCAGTGCCTGTCGTAGCCAATCCACCATCACCTGTTCCATTTCTGTGGCGGCAGGTGATGTTTGCCACAACATGGCTTGCGCACCCATGGCGTTGACTAAACTTTCAGCCAAGATTGAAGCCGGTGCAGCATTGGCAGGGAAGTAAGCAAAAAAACGCGGATGTTGCCAGTGGGTCATCGCGTTGGGAACCAAACGCTCAAAATCAGCCATAATGTCACTCACCGGCTCGGCCTTTTGCGGCGGCGACGCAGGCAACAGCGCGGCAAACTCGCCGGGCGCTTGACTCGGTCTAATGGGCCTATGAGCCAGCTTTTGGTAGTAACCGTCCACCCACTGTGCCGATTTTTTTAACCAATACCCCAATTCACTGTATTGCACTCTCAACCCCTATTCACCATTAAAACTATACCCTATGCGCCAATTCTGGAACTCAGTAATAAGTTAGTTTCTGTTGTTTCTACACCCGCCACCTGCCGTATTTGTGACAGCGCAGCGTCAAAACCTTCAAGATCGGCAGCCCGTATTTCTGCGGTTAAATCCCACCTGCCGTTGGTGGTGTAGATTTTACTGATCTCTTTGATTAATTTCATCTTAGCTATTGCCTCTTCCTCCATATTGGGAACAGCAACAATCATTACCCAGCCGCGTACTTTTTTATCAAATAAATCATTGCGCACCACCGCTGTATAACCGGTGATGACTCCTTCTGACTCCAGTTTTGCCATGCGTTTGGTGACCGTAGCACGGGTTAAATTGAGCACTTTTGCCATGTCTTGTACAAACATGCGCCCATCTTTTTGTAACAAGCTAATGATGGCCTGGTCCTTCGCATCTACAAAATAAGCCATTCAACCACCCCTTTTTTAATCAATCAGTCGGTGGTGATTATTATAGTCGGGCTATGCTTAATGTAAATAATAATAATCATATTGCATATATTTTCGAAAAATTGAACACAATTCAGGCTTACATACGTACATCGATGTCCATTAAAATAAACCAAGTGTTAACCAATCTCTCAATTACGAAACCAGTGCTGTAGGGGGTTCAGGTGCCAAAATCTAAATCGGTGATCCAAGCTGAAGCGCTTGCCCTTAAAAGTAACCTGGATGCCATGGAATTATTAGCTCGGCGTTTTTTTGACGGTCTGGGCGTGGAGCAGTGCTACTTAATGTCTTATGTATGGTCTAGCATTGCCACCGATCACGGTGTTAAACACCTCGGCAGCCTCAGTCATTTTTGCTTCAAAAAAATGAACCACACTCAGCAATCTAGCGCCCAGCAGCACATCGATACCATCAAAGGCACGCTAGTCGCCAACGTTACCTAGCGACACATATGGGCCGTCAGTTGGTTATTGTCAAAACCTAACAAACCTTCCACTATTTGTGCCACGGCCAACAAGCGCTCATCTTGATACAAGGGCGCAGCTAACTGAATCCCTATGGGTATACCTTGGTCATCAAAACCCGCGGGTATAGAAATGGCAGGCAGGCCGCCCAAATTGTATATGCCGGTATACCACAGATGTTCTATGTTGCGTTCTGCGAGGTTCTCTGGACCATACAAATCAGCGGCAAAAGGTTTACCTTGTGTATATGCAATGGCGTATTAACAACAGCAACCCTGCCCTACACAAACTTTTGGCTTTGGTAGAGACAATGGTGAACCAAGGCTGGTGAAAATGAGTGAGCACCAATTTGATCAAATTTGTAGTTTAGAACTCTGCGTATTATGGATTACTCTCCGACCGAGAAATTCAGGAACAACAAGGCATACTTGGTTATAAGCGTGCCACTTTATAGATTATATTGAGTATTTCGAGCCTGAATCAGAATTCGCGTTGCTTTTTAACGAGGCTGTTGGTAAAAAAACATCTATCACATAGATAATTTTTTTCTTTCAACCAATAGTGAATCAAAGGTCATCCCATGCTTATCGGTATACCCAAAGAACCTATGGTTGGCGAAACTCGTGTCGCCGCCACCCCAAAAACAGTTGCGCAGTTAATACAGCTCGGTTTTGATGTTTGTATTGAGTCTGGCGCAGGCCTAGCGGCTAATTTTGACGATGCGTCGTATCAAGCTGCTGGTGCGTCCATTAATGCAGACACGAAAACAGTGTACCAGAGCGACCTAGTGCTCAAGGTTAATCCTTTGTTAGAGCACCCAAGCCTGCAGTGTCACGAGCTAGATTTACTCAAACAAGGCAGCCACCTAATTAGTTTTATGGCCCCTGCGCAAAACGAAGACCAGCTCAAACAGCTGGCACAGCGTAACATTACCGCCATGTCGATGGAGTCTGTACCGCGTATATCGCGCTCTCAGTCAATGGATGCCTTAAGCTCCATGGCCAACATCGGTGGCTATCGCGCAGTCATTGAAGCGGCCCACCACTTTGGCCGCTTCTTTACCGGCCAAATTACCGCTGCAGGCAAAGTACCACCGGCTAAGGTGCTTATTATCGGTGCCGGTGTTGCAGGGCTAGCGGCATTGGGAGCTGCGGGCAGTTTAGGCGCTATCGTACGCGCCTTTGATACCCGTCCCGAAGTCAAAGAACAAATAAATTCTATGGGCGCTGAGTTTCTAGAAGTAGAAATAGAAGAAGAAAGTGGCTCGGGTGATGGCTATGCCAAAGTCATGAGCAAAGCCTTTATTGAAGCCGAAATGGCACTATTTGCCGAGCAAGCTAAAGACGTCGACGTCATCATTACCACGGCCATGATTCCCGGCAAACCAGCGCCCAAACTGATTACCGCCGACATGGTCGCCTCCATGACCTCTGGTAGTGTCATCGTCGACTTGGCCGCCGGTGGCGGTGGTAACTGTGACCTCACTCAACCCGGTGAAGTCATCACCACTGACAATGGTGTCACCGTGATTGGCTACACCGACATGCCAGCTCGCCTACCGAGCCAAGCCTCACAGTTATATGGCACTAACTTGGTTAACTTACTAAAACTGCTGTGCCCAGAGAAAGACGGCGAATTAGCCATCGACTTTGAAGACCCCATCATGCGTGGAGTAACTATCACTAAAGATGGCGCGGTCACATGGCCAGCCCCGCCCATTCAGGTGGCAGCGGCACCCACCAAAAAAGCAGAAGAGAGCGCACCTATTGAGCCTGCTAAACAGGAAATGCCAGCAGCGGTTAAATATGGCTTGGGGGCCGCAGGTCTCGCGTTAGTGGCCTGGATTGCCCTTAACGCTCCTGCAGCCTTTTTAGGCCACTTTACCGTATTTGTATTAGCTTGCATCATTGGTTATTACGTCGTCTGGAACGTCAGCCATGCCCTGCATACACCATTGATGGCCATCACCAATGCGGTGTCTGGTATTATTGTTGTCGGGGCTTTATTACAAGTGGGCGATGAGCTTAATCTTGTTTCGATACTAGCGTTGATATCAGTGCTCATCGCATCCATTAACATCGCCGGTGGCTTTTACGTCACCAAGCGCATGTTAAAAATGTTCCAGAAATAGGAGACGACTCATGCTAGCAGGTATGGTTATTACGGCTTACATTATAGCCGCTGTATTATTTATCATGGCCCTTGGCGGCCTATCTCAACAAGAGTCTGCGAAACGCGGTATCTGGTTTGGCATTGTAGGCATGGGCATTGCCTTAGTTGCTACCTTGTTAAGCCCTAAAGTGATGGGGCTCACCACCGGCTTAAGTTACATCATCATTGCCATGCTCATTGGCGCAGCCATTGGTATTTATATGGCCAAACGCGTTGCCATGACCGAAATGCCTGAACTGGTCGCTATACTCCACAGCTTTGTGGGTTTAGCTGCCGTATTTGTAGGCATCAACAGTTATTTAGATCATGCCCAAGACCTTACGCCTGTGATGCAAAATATTCATCTGGTGGAAGTATTCTTGGGTGTCTTCATTGGTGCGGTCACCTTTACCGGTTCCCTTGTAGCCTTTGGTAAATTACGCGGCATCATGTCTTCCAAAGCGCTTAATTTGCCCCATCGCCATAAACTTAACTTACTGGCCTTGTTAGTCAGTGCTGCTCTGTTGGTACAATTTGTTAACCAAGGAGGCAACGACACCTACCTGATCATTATGGCAATCATCGCCTTTGTGTTTGGCTGGCATTTAGTCGCCTCAATTGGTGGCGCCGACATGCCCGTTGTCGTGTCTATGCTCAACTCTTATTCCGGTTGGGCAGCCGCTGCTGCAGGTTTCTTACTAGGCAACGATTTATTGATTGTTACCGGCGCCCTGGTAGGCTCCTCTGGCGCAATCCTCAGTTACATTATGTGCCGCGCCATGAACCGTTCTTTCATTTCCGTCATCGCTGGTGGCTTTGGTAATGACCCCATTACCACCAACGATGAAGAAGAAGGCGAAGTGCAACCCACGAGCGCCGAAGAAATCGCCACCATGTTAGTCAATGCTAAGTCTGTGGTCATTACCCCAGGCTACGGCATGGCGGTGGCACAGGCACAATACCAGGTGCAGGACATCACCCAAAAGCTACGGGCGCAAGGGGTAGAAGTACGCTTTGGCATCCACCCTGTGGCCGGGCGTTTACCCGGCCATATGAACGTATTGTTGGCAGAAGCCAAAGTACCGTACGACATTGTATTGGAGATGGATGAAATAAATGATGACTTCGCTAACACCGATGTCGTGCTCGTCATCGGCGCTAACGATACGGTTAACCCAGCGGCTAAGAAACCCGGCAGCCCCATTGCCGGCATGCCCGTTTTAGAAGTATGGCACGCCAAAAATGTAATCGTTTTTAAACGTGGCATGGCATCGGGGTATGCTGGCGTGCAAAACCCGCTATTCTTTATGGACAATACCAAAATGTTGTTTGGCGATGCCAAAACCTCGTGTGACCAAATAGCCAGCAATATTCAATAGCGCAAAAACGTTTGGAAAACGGCCTCTTAACCTGTAGCCAAATTTAGTTGGCCACAGGTTAATGCCCGATGAAACAGAGCATCATTTTTCTGATGCTTTATAATCGTCTTCTATGCACGAGCTCGACCATATCAATGGTTCAGTTTGGTCAGAAATCTGATCGTGTTGTTGATCCGTGAGCATGACTTTGTGTTTATAAAAAGGGTGCTCGTTATACCATCGTTGGCATTTTTGGCGTACCTCATACCATGATTTCAGTGGTTTAATAGGCAGCTTTTGGATGCGTCCACCGGACTGCTTACGACTATGATGGTGTCGGGAGGGGTCTTGATCATGGCAATGGCGGCACCTTCACCGTCCACCCGCAAGACAAAAGCAGCCTCTACGTGACGAGGGTGTGCTGATCATCTCTTGTTAGGTGAACCAATGAAAAAACGTACAAGGCTGACTTTCAGTCCTAAATTTAGACTTGAAGCATCACAGTTCCCAGATGACAAATTGACGTTTTTTCTCGGTGCTATTGCAGCGTCATATTTTTTTCTTTTTTTATTGGGATACGGAGCCAGATATCTACAGCCACTCTTCCACAGCGCTAAAGCCTGGAAAATATTAGATGTCGGTATTGGCGTGCTAATGATTTCTATCGCCTTTAGTCTAGTTAGCTAATGAACGCAAAGGAGCACACTAGGCGCCTCCGGTTAAAATTTAGCCTCGTTGAGTAACAGTGAAGTCAAACCCTAAGGTTGAGCGACTACCGGCACTAATATCGTCAAGGCTCTGGATTGGTGTGACATCGTGCCAAAGCTGCGTATTCTTATCTGGTTGCAAAATCCCCTGACCTGGGCATAGCTCTACTTCCAATATACGAGTACTTTTGTCATTACCATAGATGATACTTCGGCCACCTGAAATGTTACTGCGACTTATGACCAATGCAGAAACAATGTAGTCCATACCATCTTGATGAATTCCTTCAGGGGCATTAGACGCCTGTTGATCTGGATAACAAACCACCTCTGCATGGTGTACTACCAAGTCCATTTTTTTGACTGACGGATCGTGCTGACTAATTTGACCAGATGTTCCCTTAATCAACTTAATTAAATCGTCATCAATCATTTCCTCAGGAAGATCCTTGAACCGACGACTTCCTATTCGAAAATCACGATTATTATTATCCTCTATGAGGGCTTCTTGCTGAGCAAAAGGTTTGGCTGAGACACGTTCTATATGCCAGCTTCCGTTTTTAACCAATGAAAACTCAGACACTGCGCGCCGTCTTGTCGGTTTAACACTCTTTAGTGCCGCCTTTTCATCTTGCGTTAACGCATATATCAATCTTTCCGTCAGCATTTTGTCTTCCTGGCCAAAATAGTAAGCCTCCCAAAAATGTTCGGTAAGAGGCATTTGCTTGCTTTGAACAGTCTTGGTTTTCCGCAGCAGTGTTATTTGATTTTGTCTTAGAACGTAGTCGTCCCAGGAAAAATCAGCGAAATACTCTTGAGTACGGCTTAAAAAGGAATCCAGCGAGATGCCATATGAAGAGGCACTGAGGATCGAGATTGGGATTACTAATTGTGTAAGCATAGTTACATTCCTTATTTAATAGATATCATTTAACTGACATCCTGGGTGCCGTTTCCAAGAAACGGGCATCCCCCTGAATGGCTATACAAAAGCCCAAATTTTCTGTACAAACCACTGAACTGGAGTCACCGAACGCAGCGGGTGTGCGAGATTATACTATGTGAATTGTTCATTTATTCCATTTCTTGCATATCTCAACAAGTAATGATATGTTTGTATCGACTGACCTGGAATTTAAAATTACTAATAGACATAAGCATGACTAATAAAGTTAACTACAAGTCTTTAGTGGCTCTAAAGGCCATATTTGAACAAGGTAGCTTTATAAAAGGCGCCGTTGCCATGCATATGACGCAATCTGCAATATCACAGCGAATTAAAGCCTTGGAATCTCATATCGGCAGTCCTGTTATTACAAGAACGCATAAGTTAGAACTGACTGAATCTGGTAGATTACTCATTAATCACATCAATAAGGTTGGAGATTTAGAACAAGATCTAAACGATAAATTACCCCAATTAGGACTCGATCAACCAAGTCTAAAAATTGCAGTCAACGCCGACAGCTTATCTACTTGGTGGTTTAGTGCTGTTGAAGATATATCAAAAGAACTAGGCATCCAATTCAACATTGTTGTTGCCGATCAAGACGCCGCCATCTCAAAAATGTCAAGCGGCGAAGTCCTCGCTTGCCTGTGTAGCTTGGAAGATTCACTGCCTGGTGCAACAGCGATAAAAGTACATACCATGCATTATCGTATATATGCTAGCAAAACATACTACCAACAGTACTTTGCAAATAAATCCTTAACCGAAGCTATTGAAACAGCGCCAGCTATTTTATATGGGCGAGATGATCACCTTCACGTTAAATATTTAGCAATGTTGGGTTATTCAGATTCAGGCGTCCACCCTTATCACAATGTACCCGACGCAGGCGGCCTGGTCCAAGCAATCATCTCTGGCATGGGCTATGGAATGCTAGCTGACGAACAACTAGTTGATAAACCAAACACTTCAAACTTAGTTAATATAGCAAAGGAGTACTGTCTGACAGTCGACCTGTACTGGCATTACTGGCATAACAGTAGTGATACGTTAACCAAATTCAGCAATTCGTTAGGATAGTTAACATCAATCGTCGTTTAGAATTACCACACCTTGACCTCCAGTTATAAGGGCCATTAATGGCAATTCTAAAATATTTAGTATTTAGGGAGTGTCTGATCAGTGCTTTTTGATAATGTCGAAGTAAGTCCACAGGGACTCTTCGTACAAACTGATAGGTGGTTTTACGTAATTGAAGGCAGTACATACAGAGCGATTCGACATGGAATGTTACACACACATGTACGCTCTATGGACCTAAAAGCTTCTGAAAGCCTTTACCTGAGGACCCTCAGGAAATAAAAGCTTGTTGGCAGTGTAATCAATTGGTGTGACAGCACGAGTAGCATCTCCATTGGTAGCCGTATCGTGAACATGGTTCAAGACGAGGCGTAATATTCTGAAAGACGTACAGGGTAAGGGATAGAGCCACACAACGTAGCGAGGGACACAGTCCCGAGCGGGTGTTAAACAGTAGGAAATAAACGAGAAGATGGTGCCGGAGCCGCACTCACATAACAACCTAAAAGCCTTTGTTAATGGGCTATTGAAGAATAACGAACCACCCTATACCCCCTTTTATACCCCCGGCGCATGATAATAATAGGCCGCGCTGAATACTTATCTTACTCAAAATAAGACTCTATAAAGCTACCATCAGGATTATAGAACTTTGACTCAAACTTGATATTCAAACGCATATCATCGGCTTTCTCGTAGAACATACCGCCACAACCTGGGTGCTCAAAGTCGGTGTTACATTGCCCATAATACATAAAGCCCTGAGACTTTAGACCACCACCTTCCCTAATCGGCTTATACGGCTTTACAACATGACTACCACACGTTAAGCACCGCTCCTGACCAATCCGCCCTTGGGCTAACTGAATGTACTTGGCGTGATTATTAATCTTCGTCAATCTATCACTAAGCCATTTCCGCCGTGACGGGAGTATAACGTTAAGGATGTTTGCGAAGACCGTATCTGTGTCACGACGGATGAACTCTAACTCAGGCTTGATCTTAGCGGCTGCCTCAGCCGTATCACCAAAGTCTTCGATGGCAGTGATACTCTGGCAGCCGTTACACCAACCCAGCTGCCTTTCCAGGTTAAACCGTCCTTCGGCGTCTCTATAGTAATAGCGGCCCCAAGTCGCCCTTTCCGATGACTTATAGTCACATTTGGTACATAGTATTGAATAAGATGGAACTGACATTAATCGATCCTTGATTGCATGAATTACTTATATTGCAAATGTAACGCATTTGTACAATACTTGTCGAATGATAGCTAAAAAAACCACTACATTGAATCTGCGAGTTGACCCCTTAGTTAAGGATGCCGTTCGCTATGCCGCCAGGCAAGAGCACAGGAGCGTTGCCAACATGGTAGAGATGATGATTCGTCAATACTGCCGTGATGCTGGTTATCCTGTACTAGAACAAAACCAGTTATTTGACGATGAACAATAAGATGCTTAAAGGCCTAGTTGAGGCTGGTGCGGTGAAAGCTGTTAGCATTATCGCTAATGGGGCAATCATACACGCTGAAATCTTAACCCTTAGCGGTGACAAGAAGGTCATCACCACCCAAGCTGGCACCATCAAAACATGGGGTACAATTGACTCTGCGGCCAAGTGGCTGAAGAAGTTAGGTCTGGGCACAATGAAACTGGAAGTTGGGAAGTGGCTGCCTAATCAGAAGGGCTTGTTGTTATAGCTTCTAGTGATGGATCCACCAGCATCACTGGTTATTAAAAGGCTATTTAAACCAGGAGCTCACTCAGAAGTCTCATAGCGACAGCATTATTACTCTTGGCATACCATCCAGCTCATAGCAGCAGATTGGAAACAATGTGGCGTGAGAAACAAGAAGATTAATCAATGCCCGAAGTTAACAGGCACTGATTATAGTGATAACTCTGTAAGTGTTGGTTAGATTTCAGGATGCTGATCAAAGTACCTGAAGGTGGGTTCGCCAGAAAAGAAAACCGCAACTTCGTCAAAGAATCCAGTTTCCGTACGCCATTGCAAGTACGCTTCGTTATCCGCGCGTGATGCCCATTCACTGATAGTAAAGATCGTTGAAGTGTTTTGTTCAACATGCACTTTATACGACTCACAACCTTTGAATTTTCGTGTGTCAATTAGTGCGGTTGGCATCATGCCTTTAAATTCTTCTAGTTTATCCGCATAAATGGGGATCTCAAGTGTAACTGTTACAGACATTTTACTCTCCTTATGAACTCGTTGGCTCAGTCCTTAGACAACCAACTTAATCAGCCCAAACAGCCCCATGCTCCTCAGGCTTGTGTTTACAATACCCCCAATCAATAGAAAACTAGCCCTAAAACACTTTTTTCATCCACACCCAATCGAATTTCACTTCGTCAGGAATGCTGGCCTCGGGGTATTCTTCAAATTCTTCAAAGCCATGTTTTCTGTACAGGTTGTGAGCTGATTTAAATGGCGGTGGCGAATCTAGATATATCTCTTTAGCTCCAAAATCTGTTGCTGTTTTTAGGGCTTTAACAAGAAGGTCTTCCCCTATATGCCGGCCTTGGAACTCCGGTTTTACATACATACGCTTTAATTCTGCTACCTCTGGCCGGATCATTTTAATCGCGGCTGTGCCCACCAACTCTTGGCCAATTGTCGCTACAAATATTTGCCCATGAGGTGGTACGAACTTAGAAAGGTCGGCAAACGTAAAGGCTAGCGCCTCATCAATCTTGTCATCATTGAAGTCATAATACCATGGGGCCTCTTTGGCTACATGGGCAGTTAACACTAAATAGTCATACAGCAATAGTTCTAAAGATTGGCGAAATAAACTATCGTAGGTTTTGATTAAAACATTCATTCTTAATCCTGCCGATAGGTTTCACGAGTTGACGCATAGCCGTACATAAATACTATACCCCCCCTCAATTAAATACTAGTCCAGTTTCTGTAGTGGTCATGTTTAAAAATTATCACCATTACTCCCTATGTAACTAAACGCTTCCTAAGCGCTTTGCATAAATCAAACCACAAGGCATACACCGGCAACAATGAAGCATACACCGGCTAATCGAGCGATATACCTGCCTTGAGGCAAGACCTTTTCTAACAATATGTAGAGGGTTAAGCCTGCAATCCAATACAGGTTCATTACGCCACCCACAAACAGCAACGACATTAAAGCCCAACAACAGCCTAGGCAATAAACACCATGATGCATGCCCAACCGCAACGCTCCAGCACTACCTGGGCGATGGTGTTGAGCGATGAACTGAGCGGGTGCGCGGCAACGTGACAAACAGGCGTTTTTAATGGAGGTAAATTGATAGATCCCCACCAATACCATCAAACAACCAGCAACAGTTTGCGACTTAATAACCATCACAGTACCACTCAAAACGTCTGCTTGCTGCAAGCCCCATTGTAAAATGGTAGCAACGGCGCTAAAGAATGCCCAAGCCGCAAGGTATCCAAACAACAGAACCCCCGTATAGCCTGCGGCTTTATGGCTATCTTGCCCCTGCCGTTTCACGGCGGTGAACAACATGAGCAAGGGCACAGCGCTTGGGGTCATCATCGCAATCATCATGATCCACCACATCAAAAACATAAGCACCCAGTTAACCGACTGCTCTGAGCTGGCCATCATCATAGGATCGGACATGCTGTGCGCCATTGACGTCATCTGCATGGCACTCATGTTCATGCCTACACCAAGCACCGTATAAGCCCCTGCAACCGCAACCAGCAACAAAACGGCCATGGCGATAATGGCTTTATCGTACTGCAACAGTCGCTCTAGAACACTTATCCCCGGCTGCTTACCTTGGGCGTGTGGACGCTCAGGCATCCGCCACACCTTGGCCCGTTAGGTTAAGTTGTGCAATGTGGGCATGGGTGGCATCAAAAGCTAAGTCTATTGCGCCGGCGGTGGTATTAGCCGTACCGGAGGCCATCTCTGCTTGCCGGAATTCAAAACCATGTGGTAACTGAATAGATATACGGTGCGGTTCACCACTGACAATGTTGGGGATAGGCACTAGAGTAACATCAAATATATCGCCAACCTTAGCTTGGCCAGTACGGGCATCCATATCCCAATCTAGTTCAATAGGTGCGCTAAGGGTAGGATGTTTGGTTGGGCTTGTGGCACTATAAACGTACCACATTGTAGCCATTTCCTCGGTATCCTCACCCTTCATAATGGCTTCTACAGCAGCCTTTTGCTCCGCACTTGCAGCAGGATCAATAATTAACTGCATCTGTCCATCACCTTCGTGGATTGGACCAGGCCAATAATAGACTGCGGCTGCGCGCACGCCGTCTAATGAAGTATCTCCATAGTGCCCTTGGGTAATGTCGTAAACCACTACAGCCTCGCAGTTGCCCGTAGTAGGCAATACACCAAACTGGCAAGGACAGCCAAAATTGCAGTTACAGTTGGCCATTTCTTGGCCTTCAACCTTCCAATCAATCATGAGTTTTATCTCCATGTTAAGCCGTTGGTTCAGTCCATAGACTGCCAACATATAAAGCCCAACCAACCCCATGCTCGCTAGGCTTGAATAAACTATACTCCTCCCTCAGATTAATCCTAACCCAGTATCTGCACTCGTCCTTCATCATGTTATGACTAACACGGCCATACAGAAAGTTAGTTATTTCCTTCTAAGGAGATTTAACCCGGTGGAGTATAACTAGGAACTTTTTTCGCTGCGGCATCCAGTTCCTCTGGAGTGATTAGGGGCGTTATCTTCGCCGTTGTTACACCACTGGCGTTCACCGCTAGAGAAACAGCTGCAGCAGTCACATTATCTGGCATATCGCAGATACAGATTACATCGGCATCACCAAAAGAAAAGTACATAGACTCGACTGTGCCACCCATTTGCTTCGCGACTGATTCAACCACAGCAACACGGCTTGAGCCGCCGCCTTGGATTAAACCCTGAACGCCTTTAGCACCGTAACTTGCTTGCATTAAATATTTGGCCATTGCTACACTCCTAGGCCTATTGGCCCGTGATTATCAGGTCTAAGAACACACAACCTAACAGTTGGGTTGTACTGTTAGACCATTTTCCTCTTCACTTTATGAATAAGCCCCCACATTTACTTTTCCCACTACTAAATTTCATTCCTAGAGTTATATAGCCCGATAAACAAACACGCTACGGCAATGGTTTCAACAATTCTTCCGGTTCGATCAACTTCAGGGGAATCGAGCAAATTCATCCAGCCGTGAACCACATCGAGGGTTCCAAAAACAACCAGCACGGCGATCAAAGGAAGCTGGTTTTTTAGGCCCTTAATCATTAACAGTAAAGTGCCGATGGCCAGACTCAGATACACAAATCCCAAGTTCCGAATAAGTGTTGTAGTTGCCTCATGCAAGCCAGTGGCTGCAACAAATTCGGCGGGATTAACGCTAAGCTTAAAGGCATAAATGGCACCGGCGAGTATAAATACGCCTAAACCGGCTTTAGTTAGGTTGGATTCTATGGCATTGAACATGGGGAACTCCTGTATTTAAAAACGGATAATAGGCCCGATGTATATTCTTCGCTGGGTACAGTGATTCACATGGACCACAAAAAAACATACTCGATTTTATTTTATTTAGATATCAATACACTAAAATTTAGGAAATATTCCTAGTACCTGTTGGAAGCTGTCAAGTGACTACTGAAACTAATTATGGAGTAAGCTCTGAACCTATATCAGGATTAAAGCCTCAATTAATATGGTTAAGCCTCACAGTGCCCACTACAGATTCCATCGACACGATAATTGCAAATGAAACCCTGCTCTCGGGTTTCACCCACACGGATATTAACTCCCTAAAGTTAAGTTTGTTTCTTACATGCTCATTTAGGCAGGTGTGAGTGGACTTTCCAAAATACACACTTCTTGGCTTCAAACTTTGCAAAATACATCATGGACAACATAGGGCCTTCCTCTGGAGTCATGCTATGCGTCCCACAAATGGTGTGCTCGTCTTCGTGATAAACAACCCAGTCTCCAACCCTAAACCCCCCTGCTCCAGCCCAAGCCAATACACTTGCTTTATCTTCTTGTTCACACTCCGCGTTTTCAAAGATAAAATGATCTGCAAGCATGTCTGCTAATGGCCCCGTATTGCCATCATAAATTGCCATTTTCCAAGTATCTAACGCATTACGTGCTGAAATTGTCATTATTACTCTCCTTGTTAAACCGTTGGCCCAGCCCTTAGACGACCAACTTAGATCAACCTAAACAACCCCAATGTCATTCAGGCTTGAGTTAACAGCATACCTCCTAACTTATAGGAACTTTTCCTAAACCTGTCATGCATGGCTAGTTTTCCTTGTTGCCGACACTAACGACACGCCGCTTTAGCTGCTTGGATGTTGTTATGGGTAAAGCTTAACCCATACTTTTGCTTCACTTGAACATAAAGATCAACATACTCAACACACTTCCCGTTAGCAAACGTATAACGCGAGTTATGTAGCTTGGTTATGAACTTCAGCGGAACGTATGCGTTCTTCAAGGTGCGATTGACATAAGGTACTGCTGCAACATGATTGAAGGGATCATTTGCGAAAGTTCGCTTTTGAGAACTGCTCCAGCCCTGCCCGCCTGATATATAGGCATCTTTTAATGCCACGACATGGTCAACGTCAGTGGCGCTACCATCTACCCCCGTATACCAACCTAAAACAGAGCTTGATATTGGTGATGCTGATGAGTGGAACTTCCAGTTGTCGCGGTTGTAGCTAGCCGATGCAGCACTATTACCAGCTTTGGACTTGGTGCTAGATCGATGGCAATGATATGTCCCAGCCTTGGTGTCATTGTGGCAGCCCTCAGAGTTTAGTCGTCCACCGTGTGCCCATGAGTTAGCGGATGCCCCAATCAACCCTATTAAGAATATCGCAACAAGTGCCCCACTTCTCAACATGCAATTCCTCTTTAATGTCGAAGCGCCCTGGTATAAATGTGTTTTGCCCTCGATGACAGCTTAAGGCACTTGGATGTGGTTAATTTGGAGTCTAGATAGTTAACAAGCGAGTCCACTTTATGGTTGCCAGAACATTGAGCGACTCTATACCAAACGTAAGCTTCTTCGATGTTTTTGGTTAAGCCGTCACCATCGTAATAAAGGTGGCCGCACTCTTCGGTAGATAGCGGAAATCCAAATAGGATCATTGTGCGAATGTCAGAAAGGGAGACTTTAGCCTGTGTGTTCATAATACCATTCCTTGGTTGATTATCTTTTTAGTATAGGTGATATTTTCAGAATTGGCATCGGTGGGCCGTTGTCTTTGCACTGGAAGCTGATGGAGACCCGTACGTCCACTAAGGCATGCATCTTAACGCTGAGGCGCCAACCGGCAGTGCCTCAGTGGGCAACAGTTGAAAGTAACATCGTCCCATCTCTAATCATCAGGGATCACCAGCTTAGATGGTAACCTCTAGCACACACAGCTAGATCAACATCAGTTCTGTGGCACGATATTATAGGTGACATAATATAATAAAGAATTGAGACGGATATAATTACCGCAATACAGACAATCACCAACTTAATGTAGAATGATTTATCACTCTTAATGGTCTTTATTATTTCACCACCCTTGAATAATTGAAATAAACGCATAGAAATCCCTTCTTACCGGTGATAATCAGCAGCAACTATGGGTTGTTGCTTTTATCTATCCTATCAATTACTTAAAAACTAGCATGGATATATTAGGAACATTTCCTAATCTATAGATCGGGCAACGTCACCAAGCCGCAACCATGTTATAATGTTTCATATTATTCATTTAGTCTAAATGGTTCATTTATGGGAGGTATTGGTTCAGGCCGACGATTTCAGCATCGAGGTCCTAACTTAGAAGAAATACCAAAACTCGATGTTCGTACGCTAAAACGCGGTGGGCTATTTGACCAAAGCACGTCGAATGGCTCGATTACATGGACAAATCCAGGGCTTCCAGAAGCTGCCTTAGAGTACGCTTATGCAGACTCTACGCTGAGTATTTCCTACACCGTAAAGACGCCTCAAGGAGCCTCTGAGGCAGTCTCAGAACAAATCTTTATAGACAGAACCGTATGCAACTATGGCGGCACAAGAACTTGGTTTTTATGCCCATCTTGCGGCACTAGAAAAGCAATCCTGTACTGCGCATCCAAACGGTTTTTATGCCGCCAATGTTATGGACTGAACTACAGCTGCCAGAACGAAGTTTATCCAGATCGGATGATCCGTAAAGCTCGAAAGTTACGCTCTAAACTCGGCGCACCCATGGACCTGAGCCAACCCATCTCTGAGCGTCCACACGGCATGTATAGGACAACGTTTGAGCGATTGATAAAGCAAGACCAAGCCAACATCAGAAGCGTCGTAGGGGCTTATTCTCAGCGCTTAATGAGTAGGCCAAACTGATCGGGTTAATTTGATGATGACCAAAAGTAGTAGTAGGGGCTCCCTTTGAGCCCAACTACCTATGGGGGAGTGGTTCGCCTTTAGGCGGAGTAATCTCCCCCTTTAGGGGCGGGTAATGTGGGTAATATTTATCCTTATAAATCAATGAGTTAAAGCACTACCCAGATTAGCCACATTGGGTAATGTGGGTAGTGAACAGCCATTGTTTTAACTCGTTGTTTTATATATACTTTTTATATTACAAACTACCCAAACTGCCTTATCTGGATAATATGGGTAGTCTATAATGCCAACCTACCTAGCCAGTAGTTTATCGATCACAATGGAAGATGTATTGTCTCCTTTCTTGGACCTAGTCAACCAGTACTCCTTTCCATCCTTTGCAAAAGCATAGCGCTTAATACCTAATGGCAACGCTTCTCTTACCCTAGCTTCCCAAGCAGTACCCTTCAAATCTCCTTGTTTTACCAACAGCCTAATTACATCAACCTGCTTGATTCGATCATTATCGATCACAGAGCAAACACTCGACAAAGATTGTCTAACTTGGTCTTTCTGCTTCTGGGCTTTTTTGCTTGCGACGATAGCTTCTATGTCTGTCATATCGAACACTTCGTGAACGCCTACTGCGTCCCCATTACCAATATCAACCGATACTTGCTTGAACCATTTGGCGCTTTCAGGAGGCCCTGAATAGTTGCCCTTACCTATATCAAGACGGACAAGAAATCGACCTACTTCTTCGTAATCAATCGAAAGCTCCTTGGCTGTCTTTTTGGACATTCTGGACAAGGTAGTCACAACACGGCACGCGTCTTTTAATGACGAGGCACCACGACCGGCATCAGCGTTTCCTGCATGCGCTTCCGAGTCACTTCCGCCTGTTGCTTTACGAGTATGGTGTACCAGTTCAATAGCCACATTGGCCTCCTTAGCGATGTGCTTCAATACGTCTACAGCCTTCTGTATTGAGTTGTTATCATTTTCATCAGATTGGTGAATCGATATGAATGGATCGATGATGAGGTAGTTCACTTTATTGGCCTTAGCTTCCGAAATGATCTTCTCAGCATTAGGGTGGTGGACCACAGTGCCATCTTTATCAACCGTGGAAGTAACGTATGGATTACCATAGCCACACGAGAGTGCAATGTTATTCAGAACGCTGTCATCTATCTCATGGTGCTTAGCTATTCCAATTAGTCGCCTTAATTGCTCTGGTTTGTCATCCTCATTATTGATGATCCAAACCTTTCCTTGGCGATGCAATGCCTCACCAGTACAGGGTTCACCAGAGGCAACCGAGAAGGCAGACAGCAAACTAAACATGGACTTGGAAACGCCCCCAGGCGCAAACATGGCAGTGATATAACCCTTCATTAATCGATGCCCTAGAACCCACTCCCTGACAGGCAAGGCCGATTCATCAATCTTCCCTACAGGCATAAACGCTAAGCTGTTAGCTTGAGACTCAGCCTCCGTGCGCTGTTGCTCTTCCTTCCCTTTCTTTGCCATATCTATGACTGAGGCAAAGGTTACTGTGCCTCCATCATGGATGGTTTCAAAGGTTTCCCATTTGCCTCGGCACTCATCACTGCCATTGTAATTGGCCGCTTTCGATGACCATAAGTCCCACTTCTCAAGTCCATCACATTCGCCATTGAATTGATGATGCAGTGCCTGGCCAACGAGTATCCATTGACTGTAATCTTCTGCACTAACTTGATCCAAGTGGTTATGTATTGCCTCGTCTGACAGGTCTAATGTCGACTTCATGTGCTCAATAGACAGTACATCATTGGCTACATCAGGAAGGTAAGTGCTAGCCTGCGAACTATCACCTGTTCGCGTCCAATTGCTCGGCGCACAGCTTTTATCGAAGAAGTCGAACAGCGACTTAATTTGCTCCTCGTTAATGCTTGGCAGGCTATCCACGGGCGTAAGGACTGGGCAAGACTTAGGCCAGCGGTATTCCTCTTGAGTCTCTGGATGAATGCCGAATGCGACGAATTGCTGCCCTTTCCCAAGGATCTCTATGCAATTAGTATTATCCGACTGATCAAAGTATTTAGCGGACACTGCCTTTTTGATATTTTGCTCTGTACGGAAGACCAGTAGCGCTTTGGGAGCCTTACCGACACGCCTAAGACCTTTACCAATGTGTTCATCGCAGTACTTCACGATGGCATTGGTTACATGCTTGTCATAGCAGTCGATGTCGATCGCTATGACATCACCTGTTGTAATACCGATCGAGGCGTCAGCGGGCCAAGACTCAATGAGGTCTGGGGTTGATTTGATTCTTGACCAATTAGCTAGGGATGGTCGTTTTGTGCGCTTGGTGACAGGGATTACGTTATAGCTATTCTCGTTGAGCATAAGACCTAACTCACCCATAAATAGTTGATTATTCATGGTCGGCTCCTGCCTTGCTCTCGCATGTAGTTGCGCGTAATTTAATTCGATCTTCCAGCCAGGAATCGATCTCAGATTCCAACCAGCCACTTGCGCGTCGCCCAAGCTTTATAGGCCGAGGAAACTCTCCTTTGGATATTAATAGATGAACATAGGATCGACAAAATCCAACTCTGTCAAATACTACTGGCCAACGCTGGATATTTACATGTGATGTGGAATTAAAGTTAGCTGTTTCATGAAGGGGCTTACTTAAAGTCATTTTGACACCTTGTGGGATTGTTAAAAACACCTCTAGGTTATTTTACGACTTCAACTACGTAACCCTAACTAGGTTTAGTCCAACCCTAATTAGGGTTATGTAGTTTCGAGCATTGACCTCTTCGCTCTAGGAAAAACCTTTTCCAGATTACTTTTAGAAATGCCAGGGCATTTTATATAGGTTTCTGTTAAATGATTTATCAAAGTTGCTTGGTCAACATGTTCAGGGGGAATGTTGGACAAAGTACTTTCGCCAGATATGATTTTCAGAAGGCTGGCAATTATGTTCAGGTA
>ERZ1048872.820-NODE-820-length-30168-cov-5.127686_pt1 | contig 30168 bp, 22 predicted proteins | sample MGYA00383100_ERZ1048872 | MGnify/ENA primary metagenome ERZ1048872 (study PRJEB29581, sample SAMEA5548370) | metagenome | biome: marine; feature: coastal; material: water | depth 50 m | study: Short-term variability in the microbial, nano- and picoplankton...
AAAATATAGAGCAGAAGTTATTCGATTGGGAATTCCAGATCAGTATATTCACCATGGAACCCAAAAAGAACTATGGGCTGATTGTGGATATGATGCAAAAGGCATTGTAGATACCGTCATTAAGACACTTTCTTTGTCAAAACATTCAAGAAAACTGAAAAAAAACATCAGTTAATCCTATTTTTTCCTTTATATTGGACGACTAAATTGCTAAAATCATGTCTGCCAAAACAAATCAAAGTGCCTTATTTACACTTACAACGGTGTTCTTTTTCTGGGGTTTTATTGCTGCCGGAAATTCTGTCTTTCTAGGATTCTGCAAAGAATATTTTAGTTTAGATCAGTTTCAAAGTCAATTGATTGAGTTCGCATTTTATGGAGCTTACTTTATTGGTGCGTTGATGCTATTTATGTTTTCAAGTATTGCGAAAACTGATATCATGAATAAATGGGGTTTAAAGAATGGGATCGTTTATGGACTTATCCTTTCAGCCTTTGGTGCAGGAGCAATGATTACTGCTGTTACTGGTGCCGAGCCAGGGGATTCATCTGCTTTTGGTTTTGTTTTAGGGTCTTTATTTATTGTTGGATTGGGTTTTTCTCTGCAACAAACTGCTGCCAATCCTTTTGCTTTATTACTTGGTGAGCCTGAAAAAGGCTCGCATCGATTGAACCTTGCAGGAGGGGTTAATTCTCTCGGTACAACAATTGGTCCTATCATTGTCACCTTAATTTTATTCGGAACAGCTGCAAAGGCTGATATTAGTATTGAAGAGGAGATCGCAAAAGGAAATTTGACTCTGGCACAGGTTCAGTATTTATATATGGCTGTTGGAGGGCTTTTTATTGCGGCTGCAGGTTTGTTTTTCTTTTCAAAGAAATTACCATCAGGAAAAGCCGACTCGGAATTTCATGGAGCTAAAAAAGCGATGGTTGCTTTACTAACAATCACATTGCTTTTGGTGGTTATATTCTTTTTTGTTTTTAGACAGTATTTGGGTTTAGGTGAAGGGGAAAAGCTTTCTGCATCGTCAGAAATGTCAATATTATGGCTTTCTTTTGCTGGACTTTTGGTTGTGGTTGGTGGTCTACTTTTGAGTAATATGATTGCGAAAAAATCAAATGATGGTTGGGGAGCCATGAAGTATCCACAGCTGGTTTTGGGAATGCTAGCCATTTTCACTTACGTAGGGGTTGAGGTTTCGATTCAAAGTAATTTGGGGGCTTTATTAAAATTACCGGATTTTGGAGCCATGACTGATGCTCAGATTGCACCCTATATATCAATGTATTGGGGAGGATTGATGATTGGAAGGTGGACTGGTGCAATAGCTGTTTTTAACCCTTCAGATCAAATGAAGAAGATTCTAATGATTATTGTTCCTTATGTTGCATTTGGCGTGGTTTTAAGCTTAAACTTTGTGTCCGGATTTAAAGTAACTCACCTGTTTGTTTTTGCCATATGCGTAGCTGTTCAAATAGCTGGTTTTTTTATTGGGAAAGATCGGCCAGCACCAACCCTAAAAATATTTGGAATTTTAGGTGTTTCTGCAATGGTAATTGGATTGTTAACTACTGGAGAAGTTGCCATATTTGCATTTCTTAGTGGAGGTTTGTTTTGTTCAATAATGTGGCCATCTATTTTCGCATTAAGTTTAAATGGATTAGGAAAATTCACTTCTCAAGGTTCAGCCTTTTTGGTAATGATGATTTTAGGAGGAGCTATTATTCCACCACTACAAGGTAAATTAGGTGATATTATTGGGATGCATTCTTCTTACATCGTTTGTGCATTGTGTTTTGCCTATTTGGCATTCTTTGCATGGTACGTAAACAAAAACCTCCAATCAAAGACTTAAATATTTGGCTTATAATTATCAACTTTGAGCCCTTTTTTTATCCAATTCACATAATTAAATCTGCATTTTTACAATTATAAATAATTGTTTTTTAGATTGTTAAATGTTAAATTTTAAAAAAAACAATTGACTTAATGTCAATTTTACACTTATTCTTCTTAAATTAGTCCAATATAAATTACAAATTAACTTACAATGAAGAAATTTTATACTTTTTTATTTTTATTAATTGCTGGACACAGCTTCTCTCAAGTAGAAGGAGTTTGGTATCTCGCAGAACAAGAAGGAGCTTTAGCAGTGGGCTCAGCAGACTGGAACAATACCTGGTGGGCAAACAATACTGCCGATATAACAACTAGAGCTTGCCTTTGGGATGATAGCGTGGTTTTTGAAGCAAATGGAGATTTTGCAAACGGAATGGGTGCAGATACTTGGTTAGAGCCTTTTCAAGGGGTTGGATCAGAACAATGTGCTGCTCCTGTAGCACCTCACAGCGATGCAACTGGTACTTGGAGTTTTGATGCCGGAACCAATGATTTGACACTTTCAGGTGTTGGGTGTCACTTAGGTTTACCTAAAGTGATCAATGGTTCTGAATTATCAAATCCTGGCGATGCTCCAGCATCTATTACTTATAAACTTACGTTTTCTCCAGATGGAAACACGATGACAGTTAACATCGAAGTAGGAGGAAATGCATGGAGATTTGTTTATCAAAAATCAGGAACAGTAGCTGGACCAACAACATACGACGTAACATTCAATGTAGATATGAGTGATTACGCTGGAACAATCGGAACAGGTGTGTACATCAACGGAACGTTTAACGGCTGGTGTGGAGATTGTAATCCAATGATTGACGCTGGTGGCGGTATCTGGAAAGTTACATTGCCTTTTGATCCTGGAGCCATTCAATACAAATTTACCGTTGATGGATGGACTGACCAAGAGGTGTTTGCAGGAGGAGAAGTGTGTACCATTACTGATGGAGGTTTCACAAATAGAATATTAGATATAACTGAGGGAGCAGTTCTTCCTGTTGTATGCTTCAATAGTTGTGAAGCATGTCCTGGAGGACAAGGAAGTTCTTCTGAAGTTACATTTAATGTAGACATGTCACTTTATCCAGATCCAATTGGAACCGTTTATGTTAACGGAAGCTTCAATGGTTGGTGTGGAGATTGTAATCCAATGAACGATGCTGGAAGCGGAATGTGGAAAGTTACACTTCCTCTAACTGCAGGTGAGTCTATTGAGTACAAATTCACAATCGATGGCTGGACTGTAGAAGAAATATTTGCAGGAGGAGAAAGCTGTACAGTTACGGACCCTTCAGGTCAGTATACAAATCGCTACTTTATGGTCGAAGCTGGTAATCCAAGTATAGATCTCGTGTGTTGGGAAAGTTGTGAGCCATGTGCTGTGAGTATCGAAGAGCAGTCTAATGAGTTCACTGTAGCACCAAATCCATTTAATGCAGAGATTGAAATATCATCAAATCAATCAATGAAAGAGATCAAAGTAATTGACCTTTCAGGTAAGACAGTGGCTTCAGTAGCCGTTGATGGTAGTTCTGCAAAAATCAATTTGGACTACTTAACAAGTGGTGTCTATTACTGTTGAAACAGCAGATTCGATATCAACAAGTCGAATTATTAAGAAATAGTTTTTTTATTTTTTTTTTGATGGGAATGGGGAGTTTTGCTCCCCATTTTTACATTAAGAACTTTTATTCCGTAGATGGAATAAATATTAATTTTAAAGTCCAAGAGCAAAAAGTTTATTCATATGTTTTTTTCTAAATGTCAATTTTTCTCAATAGCACTAATTCTACTCATGCCTTTTTGTATTCATTCGCAAAAAGAAATTGAATTGCCCATCGATCAGCGGGTTGATGATTTATTATCAAAAATGACCCTTGAAGAAAAAATTGGTCAAATGAACCAATACAATGGGTTTTGGAATGTAACAGGACCTACGCCAATAGAAGGTAATGCTAAAGAAAAATATGATCATTTATCTAAAGGTTGGGTTGGCTCGATGTTAAATGTTCGGGGAGCGAAAGAAGTAAGGGCTGTCCAAGAAATTGCAGTCAATGAATCTCGATTAGGCATCCCTCTTATCATTGGATTTGATTTGATTCATGGTTACAAAACGATAAGTCCTATTCCCCTTGCAGAATCAGCGAGCTGGGACTTGAGTGCTATAAAAAAATCCGCAGCGCTAGGCGCAAAGGAAGCGGCGGCTGCTGGAATCAATTGGACGTTCGCTCCAATGGTTGACATTACAAGAGATGCTCGTTGGGGACGAGTAATGGAAGGTGCAGGAGAGGACCCGCACCTAGGAAGTCTGATTTCTGCCGCTCGTGTCCTCGGTTTTCAAGGTGTTGATTTAAGTGACCCAAATACTGTAGCAGCCTGTGCTAAACATTTTGCCGCATATGGTTTTGCTGAAAGTGGTCGTGATTATAATACAGTGGATATAGGTGAAAACACATTGCACAATATTGTTTTGCCACCTTTTAAGGCAGCTTCAGATGCTGGCGTGAAAACTTTTATGAATTCATTTAACGATTTAAATGGCATTCCTGCAACTGCGGATAAGAATTTACAACGGACTATTTTAAAAGAGTCATGGGGTTTTGATGGTTTTATAGTTTCAGATTGGGGATCGTTAAAAGAAATGATAGATCATGGGTACGCAAGAGATGAGAATCATGCAGGAGAACTCGGTATTAATGCGGGTTCAGACATGGACATGGAGTCTTATATTTATTTAAATGAAATTGAATCTCTTTTAAAAGATAATCGAATTAAAATAGAGCAAATTAACGACGCAGTCAGGCGGATCTTAAAAGTAAAGTTTGAGCTAGGACTATTTGACGACCCTTTCAAGTATTGTGACGAAGAAAGAGAAAAAAAGGTAACGGGTTCTGAAGAAATGCGAGCAGGTGTTTTGGAGATGGCCAAAAAATCAATCGTTCTTTTGAAAAATGAAGGAAATGTACTTCCCTTAAAAAGGAAAGGCCAAAAAATTGCACTAATTGGACCTTTGGCAGATGATAAAAACAGTCCTTTAGGGAATTGGAGAATCGCTGCCGACAATAACTCTGCTGTTTCGGTATTGGAAGGAATGGAGTCGTATGCTGGAAATGAAATTATTTTTTCCCAAGGTGTAAAGCTAGTGAATTCAATACCTGCATTTCATGAGGAGGTTCAAATTAATACCACGGACAAATGCGGATTTAAAGCGGCAAAAAAAGCGGCAAAAAAAGCGGATGTCGTTGTCATGGTGCTTGGTGAATACGGTTTTCAGTCAGGGGAGGGCAGGAGCCGAACCAAATTGGATTTGCCAGGATTCCAGCAGGAGCTTCTTGAAGAGGTATACAAGGTAAACCCTAATATTGTATTGGTGTTAATGAATGGACGCCCCTTAGTTCTCAATTGGGCAGATGAAAATATCCCCGCGATTGTCGAGGCTTGGCATCTTGGAACAGAGAGCGGAAATGCCATCACAGAGGTTTTATATGGAGATTACAACCCTAGCGGCAAGTTACCAATGAGCTTCCCTCGAAGTGTCGGACAAATGCCACTTTATTATAATTATAAAAACACTGGAAGACCGGGAGCAGATGGAGCTGATGCGGGAAGTGTTTTTTGGTCACACTATGGCGATGAAAAAAACAGCCCTTTGTATCCTTTTGGATATGGCCTAAGCTATACAACATTTGAATATTCAGGGATCGAAATGAGCTCAAGTTCATTATCAATGAATTCCAAAATTCAAGCTTCAGTAGTACTTAAAAACACGGGTAATTCTAAAGGGAAAGAAGTGGTACAGTTATACATTAGAGATCATTTTGCGAGCTCAATTAGGCCTGTGAAAGAATTAAAAGGATTTGAATTGGTAGAATTAAATCCTGGAGAATCCAGAAAGGTCAATTTTGTTATTGATGCAGATTTATTGAAGTTCTACAGTGCCCGAAAAATATGGGAAGCAGAACCAGGAGCGTTTTCGCTTTTTATCGGTTCAGATTCGTCTACAAAACGTAAAGTTCAATTCGAATTAAATTAAAGTTTTCAATGCGCTTTTTAATTGAGTACAAGCATTAACTTTGCACCCAATGGATCATGATATTGAATTGCGTTTTCAGAAACTAACCAAACATCTTGAAAAATCGTTTGGAGAGGATTTAGACATTCACGCCATGTTGTTTTTAATTGGGGTAAATGAATATGGCCAGGGACATAAAAAGTACTCTAAACAGGAAAAAACAGACCTAATTCATGTTGCGATTTGTACGCTTCTTGTTCCTTCTGGGTATTATGAATTTAAAGGGAGAGATGAAGAAGGGTGGCCTCATTTCGAGTTGGTGAAAAAGCTACCGGCTATACAGTCTAATCAACAACAACATTTAATAAAGGAGGCTCTTTTGGATTATTTTAAATCAAATGACTATTATTCGGAGAACATCCAAGATTAATGGTCAACGAGATTTAATTCAGACTCAATGTGTAGCGCTAAAATCTCGAAATGTTTTGTGAGATGCATTTCTTTACGGTTAATGTTTTTTAAATCATTGAGGGACTCAAAATCATTAAGACGATAAAGCTTATAATCTAGTTTTTCTAACACATCGAATAGCTCTTCTCTTTCAGTAAAGTTGAGTTTTTTGTAACATTCAACCATCAACACAGGCTTCTGTTCCTTTATTATTTTTGAAATGGTTTTAATAATTTCCTTATCGTATCCTTCCGCATCTATTTTAATCAATGAAAGATTAGCAATTTGATTGGAATAGTTGGCTTCTAAAAACGAACTCAGATTTTTCCCCTTTACGTCTAGCGGGTAATAATGATTATGATTTTTATTTTCTATCTCAGATAGATAACCGCCATTACAGAACGAAGGATCTGAATAATTAAAGACATAATCTCCATCCTCATTCGTTGCCGCAAAACAAAAAGCATCAATATTTGCAATGGACTGATTCAACCTAATGTTTTCTTCTAAAACCTTAAAAACAAACCTATTTGGCTCCAAACCAATGACAAGTCCATCGCTTCCAGCTGCAATTCCCATAGGGACGGTTGTGTCTCCTGTGTGTGTGCCTATATCAATAATAACTTTTCCTTCAACGCCCAAACGTTTGTAAAAATCAATGTTTTCTTTGGTGACTTTTTTCGGCTCTTCCTTAGGGTGTTGCCATTGAGCGAATGAAATAGTTCCATATCCCTCAACTTCCATGTTTGAGATCACCGTGCTGTACTCAACTGCTGAGCTGTTTTTTTTGATTCGAGCGCTTAATTGTTTGATTAATCTTAACATGACTTATTTTATAACTAAAACCTTACCCACCTTTTTGTCTTTACCTGCATTGGTTGCCGTCCAGATAAAATAAACGCCTGTAGTAACAGGCTCTCCATTTATTGCTTTACAATTCCAAGTGGCTGTCCCACCGTTTGATGTAGTTTTGTAAACTAAATTTCCTGCTGCATCAGTGATTTTAACATCTGAATTGTATCGAATCCCTTGAATGGTTACTGGACCAGAAAAACCCGGTCTTACGGGATTTGGAAAAACCACGAATCCCTCATAAGTTGGATCTTCATAACTTGCGTCTGAACGATATGAAACCAGGCCTTTATCTGTTATAATGTAGAGCTCACCATTTGATTGGTCTAATTTTAAGTCGAATATATTATTTGAAATTAGCGGGGAATTTTCAGTAGTGAATTGTTCTAAAATTTCCGAGCCATCTGGACTTAAAAGCAGAACGCCGGCATTTAATGTTGAAATCCATTTTCTGTTTCCACCATCTACCTCTATATCTGTAACATGAGTGTTGCCTAACACGTATTCTACATTCCCTTCAAAAGACACTTTTACACGTTGTGCATCATAATCTCCCGGACTGGCACTAAAGGCATTGGATGCATTGTATAATATTGCGAATCCCGCATCCGTGCCGATCCATATTTCTCCATCGAAATCTGCAGCTATTGCGGTCACATTATCAGAAGGAAGGTTCCCTTGACTTGAACCTGATTTGAGCTGAATGTATTGATCATCAGAAGAATTAGTCAGTGATTCATTGTAATTGTATCCAAAAAGGCCTTTATCTTCTGTTGCGAACCAAATATGATTGTTAAAGTCAATAATCATTTTTTTGGTGTAGATGTTTCTTGCGCTTCCTCCACAGTCAAAGCTTTTCCAATTTCCCTCCGGATCTTTTACATTAAGTGGGTTTTCAGTATAGCCATTGAGCGCCCAAAGATTACCATATTCATCATATGACACACTTGATACAAGAGACCAACCATTGCCACTTGAGGTAAATTCAAGCGTAGAATTTAAATCATTAAAAAGATTGACCGAGTCATTATTGAAAACACTCAAGGGCTCTTCGGAATATGAAGAAACAGCGACTTCGTCCGTATTTAAGGGGTTAACAGCAATGTCAATAAAATCCCAAATGTTTTTATTTTCCCAAGCATCAACGGTATTTACATTATGAAAACTCCACTCTTCATTTTCAAATAAATGCAATCCATTGGTGCTAAAGGATGGAAGCTTGCCATTTAACCTACCACTCGCAATGGCGAGCTTATCGTTTTTCCAATCCATAGAATAAAAATCATTATTCGTTGGCCCGACAATAGGGTAACGTTTATATCCTATTCCAGAAGTAAATAAAAACAAACCTTTGGTTTTATCTGCAGACCATATTCCTTGACTATTACGGACGGTTCTCAATGGAGAAATCCAGGTGTACATATTGTTTGAATTGTAGGATGCTATATTTTCAAGGAGGTCATTATAAAGATAAATAGCACCATCCATATTTACTGCAAAGGATGAGTCATTTAAGATGTTAATTGAATTGATCTCTAAAGAAAAAGGCACGTCTATTAATAAATCAGCAGCTGTATTGTTGAGATAGAAGACACTGTCCATACCATACCCGTCCTTTTTGAAAAGTACAATAAGTCTGTTTTGGAAAGACTCAATTTCGGTATATGAATTTTCATTAATGATTGGCAGGCGGGTTTCGATTTGCCACTGACTCTCATCTGGTAATGCTGGGTTTGATAGGAGACCATACTTAAGCATATTTGCTGTTAAAGCAAAAATAGTGTCTTCTGAAAAGCTCAGATCCAGAATAGCTTCATTACCACTTGTTGGATAATAAGTATCCTTAATTTCGTCCTTTTGGATATCAAGTTTTGAAACACAAAAATCTGTGGCAACATATATAAAATCACCAGACCGTTCAAATCGATTTATCCTCTTTGAATTTGGAATTTGGGCCAATTTAATTGCGGGAATATTGTAAATGTTATCGCTTGTAATCTTATCGATATTGCCATTTTCATACCCGACAAGAATAGCTCCTTCTACTTCATCATAATAAATGGTAGAAACATCTATATCTGAAAGACCATTAATGTCGGTAAGCAATTCTTCTTCTTCCGTATCACTATTGTACACGAAAATCCCATTTTTAAACGCTGTAAACACTGTGTTGTCTACAATGGCAACATCAATGGCTTGACCTGAAGCAACGTGAAGTCTCCATTGCCCCATTCCAATTTGAGCCCAAAAGTAGTTCCCCATTACGAGGGTTATAATTAATACAAATACTTTCACCTTGGAATAACGCATATAGTTTTAAAATATTTAAATACAATTAAATATTCGGGTCTTATCTGTTTTGAAAACTCGAGTGACATGTGAAAATTAATCTCATGATTTTTAGCTAAAACAAATAATAAACGAGCTCAAAGTTAATGATAATAACCCTTTTCTAGTAAGCTTATATTATATTTGCATAAATACAAGATATTCGTTAGATGGCAGATCATTTTTCTACAAATAAAGCACCTAAACCTGTGGGACTATATCCTCACGCTAGAAGAGCAGGTAATTTATTATTTCTATCTGGTGTTGGTCCTCGAGTCGCAGGATCAAATCAGACAGATTCTGAAGTGCCTGGCTTAAAACTTGACCACAATGGCAATTTTGTTGAATTTGACTTTGAAGCTCAATGCAGAAGTGTATTCGACAATGTAAAAGTAATTCTCGAAGAATCAGGTTCGAGCTGGGGTCAGCTAATTGATGTAACTGTTTTTCTAGTGAATATGAAGCGAGACTTTCATATTTATAACAAAGTTTATGCAGAATATTTTGGTGACAATAGTCCTTGTAGAACTACTGTTGAAATCAACTCTTTACCCACACCTATTGCGATTGAATTAAAATGTATCGCAACAATTGATTAAATATGATTGGATTTATTATTAGATGTATAGTTGCAGCCTTAACTCTCGGATTTAACACCTATCTTTTTTATACAGGTTCTTGGGGATGGGGGATTTTTATGATTTTTATTTCGGCATTAGTGATATTGTCATTTTTTAGAAATGAAAATATGATTCTTGCTCTTAATCAGATGAGAACAGGAAATACAGACAAGGCACTTAAGTACATCAACCGAATAACTCACCCTCAATTAATGCCAAAAAAGCAACATGCGTATATTCTTTTTTTACAAGCAGTTATGGGGGCTCAGCAGGCAGGCATGGCTACGAATAGTGAAAATAAATTACGAAAAGCAATTGCTTTAGGACTCAGAAAACCTGAAGACAATGCAATGGCTAGAATGCATTTGGCCGGAATTTGTGCGCAAACAGGCAGAAAAAAAGAGGCACTTTCATTACTTTCTGAAGCAAAAAAGCTTGACAATACTGGAATGATGAAAGACCAAATTAGGACAATGCAGCAGCAGCTCCAAATGGCTCCTTCAAAGAACCAAATGCGAATGGCTCAAATGATGGGAGGGCGTAAAAAGTCTCCTAAAATGAGATAATTTCTACAAATGGAATTGTTTACTCAACCTTGGAATGATTACGAGCTTATAGATGCTGGAGGTGGACGTAAGCTAGAGCGTTGGGGAAAGCTTATCACAATTCGTCCTGAGGTTCAAGCCTATTTTCATAGTGGCCTTCCTTTTTCTGAATGGTCGAAGATGGCACATTGGGAATTCATTGAAAAGAAAGGTAAAAAAGGAATATGGAAACAGCTCGTTAAAAATGCCCCTTCAAATGCGATCATTTCTTATGATAGACTAAAATTCCATATTGAATTAACCAATTTCAAACACCTCGGTTTATTTCCAGAGCAAAGAATCAATTGGGACTATATAAAGGAAAATGTCAATGCGGATCACCGTTTTTTAAATCTTTTCGCCTACACCGGAGGAGCCTCTTGCGCAGCGAGAAATCAGGGGGCTGACACGATACATGTGGATTCCGTTAAACCCATGATATCATGGGCAAAAAAGAACATGGAATTAAGCCGTCTTTTAAATATTCGTTGGGTTCATGAAGATGCCCTAAAGTTTCTGAATAGAGAGGTAAAAAGAGGGAATAAGTATCAGTCCATAATTATGGATCCACCGGCATGGGGACTTGGCGCCAAGGGAGAGCGTTGGAAACTAGAGGATCAAATAGATTCACTAATGTCTGCTGGAGCTTCTGTTTTGGCAAATGATGGATTTTTAATATTAAATACTTATTCTCCATCGGTGGATAGTAATACCTTACAAGAAATTGTTTCTATGTATTTTCCTGATAGAGTTTCACAAGTATGTCAACTAAATATGAATACTAAAACCTCTAAAAAACTATATTTTGGAGAGTTGGTAAGAATAGAAAAGAAAAAACCAGAAGCAAGTAGCTATTAATCAATCCTGTTATTTAAAGAAGGTCATTTGCCAAATTGGCCAGCTCTGACCTTTCCCCTTTTTCAAGTTTCACATTAGAAAATAATGGCTGTCCTGTTAGCCTATCGATAAGATAGGCAAGCCCATTACTGTTTTCATCAAGATATGGGGTATCAATTTGATGTACGTCTCCGGTAAATATAATTTTTGTGTTTTCTCCAGCTCTCGTTATAATCGTTTTCACTTCGTGAGGAGTTAAGTTTTGGGCTTCATCGATAATAAACATGATATTGGATAGGCTTCTTCCCCGAATAAAAGCCAAAGGAGTAATTAAGATCTTTCCTGATTCTTGCATTTCAAGAATGGCCTTGTGCTTCTTCTCATTGGTTCCAAACTGAGATTTAATAAACTTCAAATTATCAAAAAGCGGCTCCATGTATGGGCCAATTTTATCATTAGCATCACCAGGTAAAAAGCCGATTTCTTTATTCGACAGTGGAACAATTGGTCTAGCCAAAATGATTTGATTGAATTGTTTTGCTTGTTCCAATGCAGAAGCTAGAGCCAAAAGTGTTTTCCCTGTTCCTGCAACTCCTTGAATGGCAACAAGCTTAATATTTGTATTCATTAAGGCGTGAAATGCAAACGCTTGTTCAGCATTTTTGGGTTTGATCCCATAAACAAATTCTTTTTCGATTCGCTCAATTTGCTCAACGGTGTGATTGTAAAAGGCCAAGGAGGATGACTTGCCATTTTTTAATATGTAATAGCCATTTACCAACTTGTTTTCTCCCAAAACATTTTCGGCATCAATTCTTCCTTTTGTGAAAATTTCTCTGATTTTTTCGGAATCGACACCTTCAATAGTATTTGACTTCTCTTCACTTTGAATAGCAACTTTTCCTGTTTCATAATCTTCAGCAATTACCCCGAGGGCTTTTGCTTTAATTCGAAGATTAATATCTTTAGTCACCAGGGTCACCGCTTTTTTTGGTTCTTTTTCTTTTAGATATAAAGCAGCATTAATGATTTTGTGGTCATTTTTACCTTCCGCATAAACGCTTTCTGCGTCCACTTTCTTGGGTTTGTATTCCATTATTACACGAAATTCACCCTTATCATCTCCCAATGAAATCCATTCTTGTAAGCCGCCATTTCCTGAAAGGCGGTCTATAAATCGAATAACTTCTCTTGCACAGAAGTTTTTGGTGTCATTTCCAACTTTAAATTTGTCGAGCTCTTCGAGCACTGTTATTGGTATTGCGACATTGTTATCCTCGAACGTAGATATGGATTGGTGATCGTGAAGTAGAACGGAAGTATCAAGAACGTAAATTTTTTCTTTTTTGGCCATTAAAGTCTTTTTATGAAAGTTAGCTTTTAATAAAGAATTGCAGCTAAAAATAGTTAGCTATTTTTCTACAATTTATTGTTAGCATTAATTTGAATTATTTTTTAACGATTTCAGAAATTGCAGAATCGAAGTTGGAGTATCTAAATCTAAAACCAACCTTTCTGATTTTTTCATTCGAAACTTTAAGGCTTTCTGTTAGCATTGACGCCATCTCACCGAGAAACACCTTTAAAATACCTTTTGGAACAGCGGGAAAGAAAAAAGGTTTTTTCAGTTTTTTCGTAATGGTTTTCATTAGTTCTCGATTTGAGATATAGCCATTTGCGGCATTGTATGTTCCGGAAACATCATTTTCAATACAATATAAAAACATTCTGCATAGATCATCAATATGAATCCAAGGGACGTATTGTTTGCCCGATGCAAGCGGACTACCTAGACCAAGTTTTATCGGTCGCAATATTTTCTTTAGAGCACCGCCTTTGTGGTCAATAACCATGGCAATTCTTAATTTGGCAACTGGACAGATATCTTCAAAAGAGGCACTAGCCAATTCCCAATCTTTAACCAATTTAGACAAGAAATCATCTCCATAAGGATCTTTCTCTGTTTTTTCATGAGGACCATTGTATCCATAGCAATTAATACCAGAGGCACTAATAAAATACTTCAGGTTAGGCATTTTTTCAGATGCTTTTTTTAGAAAATGGATGGAATTGACTCGCGAATTAATTAGATCGAGTTTACGATTATCGCTCCATTTTTTATCTGCAATCCCTGAACCTGCCAAATTAATGACCACATCAATTTCAGATAAATGTTTAGATTCAATTGTTTGTTTTTCTGGGTTCCAATAAATGTGACTGCTTTTTTTTGGCCTACGCGTCAATTTGTAAACGGTATACCCTTTTTGCTTTAATAAGCGCGATAAAGATTTACCAATTAAGCCTCTTCCACCAGAAATAAGAACTGTTCTCATTGTATTAATAACATAAGGTTTCACAAAGAGTTTAAAACCAAATTTTCATCGTTAAATTTAATGAAATTAATTGACTTTTTTGCTCAGATATTATTGAGTATTAAAGTTTACACGTATTTTCGAATTAAATTAAAATTTTGGGGAAAAGAACGGTCTTTTTTTACTTTATATTTTTCATCACGCAGGTGAATTCACAACCATGCAGTGAATACATTCAGCACAAGAATAATATTGATGGCACCGTTTTGATCTGTCCTAACGCCATGGCGGAGGACCTTCGAGAGCTGTACCAAGACATATTAAAAACCCATCCTAATCCATACATATATTGCTCGAAAGAAGAATTGGACTCCGCTTACACAGCAGCTCAGAACGCTGTGCTATCTCCAAAAAACGTATTGGACTTTTCATTGGTTTTAACAGGTTTCATAAAAAATATACGAGATTCACACACCTACTTTAACCCAAGAGATATTCTCGTGTTATCTGGAAATAAATCCAGATCAATTCCTTTTTATTTGAATAAAATCGATTCTAGATTTTACATATCAAAGGCATATAATAATTGCATTCCTATTGGTGCTGAAATATTAGAGGTTGGAACAATGACTGTCGATAGTTTATATAATCTAACGAGGCAGTTTAGTCCTAATGAGGCTTACACCGAATCGGCGAGAATAGAAATTACCACAAAAATGATGGGGCTGGTCTTTAACGTTCAAAATAAAAGTTGTGAAAAAGAAGTTCAATTTAAATATGTGAACAGATTAGGGGACACATTGCTTACAAAAGTTGGTCGAATCAGGTCTAAAAAACTGTTTAAGAATGAGGATTGGTATTCATCTAAAGAATTAGAATATGACTTCTTAAATGATCAGGCATACTTAAGAGTTTATTCTTTTGAGTCAAGAAATGAAAAGAAATTCAAAAAGACCATCGATCGCTTTTTTAGCATTGTCGCGTCAAAGAATATTGATTCTGTGATTATTGATGTTCGAGAAAATCGAGGAGGTTTTATTTTATTATTGGAACATTTGTTGAGCTACATCAACATTAACGATCAAACATACGATCTTAATTATTCTTACAAAAGGAGCGACTTGGATAGATTTGAATCCTTATCTAGATTGAAAAAGATAGATTTTATAAAAAAGGCGAAGCGCGTTTATCCACGAGGAATGATTAGTAAAGAGTATGACTTTTATTTAAGTCCAAAAGGAACGGTTAAAACAATATTATATGAAAAAAAACTCGCAAATTCTAGCAATTATATTTATCGAGGTAATTGCACCTTGTATATGAATGGTTTATCTATGTCAGCCTCTGTTCTTCTGGCTTCTTGGTTTAAAGAAAATAGCCGGGGAAAGATTGTTGGGACTCCTTGCTTTGGATCTTTACATGCTACACATGGAAATCCTGCGACAATTTTTTTAAAAAATTCAGGACTTCCAGTATCAATCTCAACCCTTAAGTTAACACCGAATAATGTGATGAAAAGTAAATGGGGTGATATTCATATTGACAAAAAAATAGCTTTGTCGTTAAAGGACATTGAGTTAGGTGTTGACCCTTTTAGGGCCAATTTATTTAAGGATTAAACGTTTTTAAACGATCAAATAAAGATTCAAATCTTGACATTTTTATTTTTTGATAGACCGTTGTATCCGTTGAATTGAAATTCACAAATACTTCCTCGCCATTCACTCTTGCTTTCAACCACGATTGGATTCTATTCCTATCTTCTTTTACCAGCAAGCTATCGTGACAGATTTGAACAAGCCATGCATTTGTTCCAATGGAGTCAGTATGTTTAACTCCTGGCTGCATAGTAAGTGAAGAAACTTTTGGGTATTGTGCTTTTAATTCTTTATAGACCTGTCCACCAATCTCTCTAATCATCTGAATACTATCAAGGTTTGAATTCTTTACTTTTAATTCTTCTTTTATTGAAGAAATTTGTTGCTTTTTGGCGAACAACTCGGCAGCCAATGGGTTTATGTCTTCCTTGTCTTTTAAATTTGCAAATCCTTGTTTAATTTCAAGAGTGGTGTTTTCTAAATGAAATATCGGCAGCTTTCGTTTTATCGACTCTTGATCTTCCTTGGGAATCAGTTCACCACCGTATGTCAAAGTGATTTTTTGATTCGCAGCATCAACCTCTTGGTCAAGTAAATAAACATTAGGTATAGGATGTGTGGCAATTTCACTTTTTAGGAATTCTTCTGCTTTTTGATTGTATCTATCCTGTTGAACCATGGTATAACCAAAGTAAATACTAGGGATTATTGTAAGAATTGTAATTACAAAAATCAATCGATTGGTTCGTTTTGCAATTTTAGTATCTAAATTGGCTTTTTGTGGAAATTTAAGAATCCGAGCAGTTAATAAAGTCGCTAGGGAGATAAATACCGTATTGATGAAAAACAAATAAAATGCACCTAAGAAATATTCCATTTGAAATGTAGCTAATCCATAACCAGCTGTACACAAGGGAGGCATTAATGCAGTTGCAATAGCAACACCCGGTATAACATTTCCCTTCATTTTACTTGCGATTGCAATAATTCCAGCGAGTCCTCCAAAAAATGCAATTAAGACATCATAAATGTTTGGAGAAGTCCTTGCTAACATTTCCGTTTGAGCAACATTTATTGGAGTCAGTGAAAAGTATAATGTAGAAGCAATAATCCCAACGAGTCCTGCAAATAAATAATTAGACAAGGCTTTTTTTAACAGATGTAAGTCTGTTGTAGCAATCCCAAACCCCATTCCAATGATGGGACCCATAATCGGAGAAACAAGCATGGCGCCAATAACAACAGCAGCTGAATTAACATTTAATCCAAGAGAACAAATAAAGACGGCAAATACCAATATCCATAAATTGGTACCTTTAAAAACTACGCCATTATCAATGTTAGAAGAAATCACTTCAAAATCTTCCCGTTCATTTTTAAGACGAAAGCTATCTATTACTTTCCGAATTTGATCAAACAGTCTTTCCATTACATTAAAATTATAATTTATATTTTAATTCCATATCGCCAAATGATAATTTAAAGGAAATTGTAAAGTAAAATAACAATAAGGTACCTCAAAAATTTTCCCAGGAATATGAATAAAAAAGTTGGCAATATTCGTGCTCTAAAAAAACCTAAAGCAATGCCTAATAAGTCGCCAACAAAAGGGAGCCAGCTAAACAAAGCCATCCATGAGCCATACTTATTGACTTTATTTTTCCATTTATTTATTTTTTCTAAAGTAGCCCCGAAAACCTTGAGCCAATAAGGGTTACCCATTCTTCCGATAGCATAATTCAGCCACCCTCCAAAAGTATTTCCAATAGTGGCAGAAGTCAAAGATATGATTGGGTCATAGCCCATTGAGAGCATTAAGATAAATAGAGCTTCAGATGCAATAGGTATAATAGTGGCAGCTAAAAAGCTACTAAAGAAAAGTCCCCAATATCCAATTTCAAATTCAAGCATAAAAAAAGCCGGCATTGCCGGCTTTAATATTAAATATGATCGTATCTATTTTTTTGTGAATTTACGAGTGATTGTATTTAAACCATCAAATACATGAACACAATAAACTCCTGAAGCAAAAGATTCGGTGTTGATGAAGAATTCATTCTGCCCTGATTGTGCATTTAAATCCTGTACACTTAAAGTTTTACCATACAAATCTGAAACATGTATTTTAATACCTGAAGAATTCATCAAGTTAATACGAACTCTAGCCTCATCACTAGCAGGGTTTGGGAAAATCGTTCCAACCTGCATCTCTAATGCATTTTCATTAAGACCAATTGTTGGGTCAAAATCCATTCTTACTATTGGAGTTGAATTTGTATAATACCATGTTCCGTCAGCTAAATCCAAAAAGAATGATGTTTGAGGGTCAGAAGCACCAGCATTACTTACTCTTAATCCTTCAGTATATGAACCTGCAACAGCCAAATAGGTTGTGTTTGCAGTTAAAAACACAGGAGAATTTAAAGGAAAAGTTACGGTTTGGTTAAGCATAGAAGTTGTAACAATAATTGGCTCTGTTTCTTCTTCATAAATTAATGCATCACCGATTGAACCTGTTGAATTTGGATCAAGTGAGTAAAGTTTAAGAAAAAATTCTGTGCCAACAGTTGCGCCATTATTTCCTCCTGGAAGTTGAACACTCAAGGCCTTCAATTCTTGGTCATTCCAAATGTCAAAAAGATTTCCAACTTCAAAACCATCTGTTCCATTCGTTGTGCTTCCAGAGGCTTCATTATTATCCCTAGCGTAAGTATAATCGGTAACGTAAAAAGCAATATTTGACAATTCATTATTTGAGGGCACATCATCCGTAGAATCGGCAGTTATTGTTTGTGTAACAGTATAATTCATGACACTTGCAGGTGGGGTAAACTGAATAGCTAAGATTAAGTCAGTTGTATCAAGAGGTTCAACAGTAAGAGGATCACTGCTTCCTGTGAATACACCACTGTTGATATCTGCGTTTAATTGAACGTTTGTTTGGGCATCAACACCACCGTTAAAAACAGAGGCCTGAAAATCAATTGGTGCTACTTGAGTAGTTGGTATTCGGTAGTAGTGAAGTCCCTCTGTGCCCCAATATGAATCTGTCACTTCTAAATCGTTATCTGGATTCGTAACTAATTTCACATCGTCAATATACCACCCGTAAGTAATCCAAACATTAGGATTAGTAGACGCGCTAGGATAATTTGTTGTCCACGTAAATCTAATCCAAATAGGATCATTAGTAGGCGTTAAAATTGTTCCAAGATTAATTTGTTTTAAGTCTGGATTGTCATAAGGAGATCCGCCCGATTGAGAAAGAACGGACTTGTCTAAATTGTCTCCAACAGGAGTAAAAGTAGTCCCATCTGTACTGATTGAGATTTGCTGTAAATCGTTGAAACGAGCTCCAAATTGTTCAAATTCCAATGTAACCTGATTGGTTCCACCAAGGGCGATTACATCAATTGGATCGGTTGTTGTCATGGTGAGTACCACATCCAATTCTTGAGAATTCGCAGTTGCATCTCCATTAGAAAGCTCTGCAAAGTTACCACCAGATGATGAGTTGATCCCGTTCGAAGACCACCAGCCTTCTGACATATCATTAATATCCCATCCGTATCCTACACCGCCAAGTCCATCATTATTGATAGTCCATGTAGCTGGGTCATCAAAGTTGTCTGACCAAATGGTTATTCCTAAATCTTTTTCTAAAGATTGTGTCAAGTTCTGCTTACCCTCGGAAAGCAATTCGTCCATTGTCGGAAGTTTAAGGTCATTTTGAGACCAAGAAGTACTTGAAACAACAATCAAGCACAATAGTAAAATTTTTCTTTTCATTTTGTTAAATTATAGGTTTGTAAATATACAAAACTCTGAGTGAAAATCATCTATCCTTTAGAAATGGCAATTCGTTACGAACCTCATTTAGTTTGGACTTTTCGATTTGAAACAAAATGAGCCCTTCATCTCTTGATGTTTTAGAAAGAATTTCACCTAAAGGATCTATACCACAAGACCTGCCTATGTAGGAGTGTTTATTGAAATCAATACCTACTCGATTGCAAGCCAACACATAAGCTTGATTTTCAATTGCTCTGGCTTTTAGCAATGCATTCCAATGACTTGATCTTTTTTCTGGCCAATTGGCGATATACAAGATGATGTCATAAAGAGCACTTCCATTCTTTTCAATACGATTGGCAACCAATTCAGGAAATCTTAAGTCATAACAAATCTGAAGGTTGATCTTCCAGTTTTTGTATTCAACAATTACCTGGGTTTCACCTGAGGCATAGGCCTTGTCCTCTCCTGCCAATCCAAAAGTTTTTCTTTTATCATAAAGGGCAATTTTCCCGCAGGGCTCGATGAATACACCACGATTATATGTCTTGCCATTTTCTGAGATGATCAACGACGTATATATTGCACAGTTAAATGCAGTTGAAATGGTTTTTAAAAAATCGATTCCGTTGGAATTTTCCATTGGCTCTGATAAGTTGGTATTCATCGTAAAAGAGGTATGAAACATTTCCGGGAGGAGTAGTAGGTCTATTTCCTTTCCCCCTTTTATTAGCTGTCGTATCCTCTCGTAGTTTTGGGATTTATTTTCCCAAGCCTGATCAAATTGTAAAAGGCCAATCTTTAAATTTTGCATAATAGGGACGTTGCTTTTTCAAGGGTTTCATTTTGTTTTGCAAAACAAAAACGAAGAATATTTTTGTGCGTATTATTTTCACTAAAAACAGAGATGGGAATTGATGCTACACCAAATTTCTTAGTGAGTTCTTCTGCAAATTCGACATCATGTTTATCCGATATATTTGAATAATCCAATGTTTGGAAATAAGTACCATCACATGGAAGGATTTTAAATCGGCTTTGTTCAAGCCCTAATCTAAATTGATTACGCTTAGCCTGGTACATCCTCCCAATGTCTTGTAAAGAATTTGATTTTAAATATTCGAATATCACATGTTGACATAGACTGTTTACAGAAAAAACCAGGTATTGATGTATTTTTTTTATCTCATCCATTATTTTCTTTTCAGCAACAAGGTATCCCATTTTCCACCCAGTAACATGCAGTGTTTTTCCAAAAGAGGATACAACAATAGATTTTGATTTCAACGCTTCATACAAATGAGCAGACAAGTGGTTATTTTCAAATGTGATGTATTCATAGACTTCATCGGATAACAAATAAAGATTTGGATAATGGTCTAATAGTCGACCAAGCTCATTCATGTCGGAGTCGTTCCACGTCCGTCCTGATGGGTTGTGTGGATTATTGGTAATAATCATCTTCGTTTTCGAAGAAACATGTTTGTTTATTAGAGCCCAATCGGGCAAAAAGTCAGCACCAAGAGGAATTCTTACAGGTATACCTTTGCACAATTCTATAGGTGCGATATAACAATCATAACTTGGATCGAGAATAATAACTTCATCCCCAGGATAAACAAGTGCTTGGATTGACGTAAAAATGGCCTGTGTTGCACCAGCTGTAACAAGTAACTCTTCAGAAGTATTTAGATTTCGATTATATGATTTATGAATTAAACCTCCTATTTGATCGAGTAAACCGAGGTGTCCATTGGATGGACAGTATTGATGAATATTATCTCTGACCGATTTTTCTACAATTTTAGAGAGTTCTTGGTCAATGGGAAAGTCAGGAAATCCTTGCGAAAGATTTATGGCATCATGTTCTTTCGCCATTAAAGACATTTTACTAAAAATGCTTGTTTTAATTTGAGGAAGTTTCGACATAGACTTATAAAAATAAAAAAAGGGAGGCAAAACCTCCCTTTTCAATTATTAATGCAACAATTTAGTTTTTAACAACTCTGTAAGTTTTAAAGACGTTATTGTTGTATATTTTCACAAAGTATACTCCATTTTCAGATGAGCTTAAATCAACAGATTTAATTTCATTAGCAGTGATGAAGTTTTTCAATGTACTTACCATTCTACCATTTAGGTCTGTAATTTCAACACTAAAGAACCCTTCAGCATCGTTGGCCTGAATAGAGAACGCTCCATTGGTTGGATTTGGATACAATTCAAAGAAACCTAAGTCAGCTTCCATTAAACCTAAGTAATCACAATCTGGATTAACAAATAGCAATACTGTAGATGTATCTGCATCACATACTCCATTCGAAGTTACATATTGATAATTGTAACTACCAGGAATAGAGCTTCCAGTGATTGATGGACTTGCAAGAGATGCTCCTGTTGGGTCAATCCAATCTCCACCTAAGTCGATAGAACCTGATAGTGAAGATAATAGATTGTAAGGCTCATTCATACATACTGTATCTGCTCCGTCATTACCCGCAGAAGATGGACCGTAAATGATCAATGTTGCGATTGTAGTATCCGCTGCACATGGTGTACTTACGATATAGTAAAAATCATGTGTTCCTTCTGGCAAGAATTGAACAGATGCAATTGAACCGGTAACAAATGACTCATTTGCAGGGAAACTCCAAGTTCCGAAGTCTTCTCCAGCAGTAATAAATGAATTTAAATCTACAGTTTCAACTGCTCTACATACATTGTCAGATCCGTCTATGCCTGGCTCCAAAGAACAAGGAAGAACTTCCACAGCATCCACAACATTTGCGCGACCCCAATTGTTTGTTCCTTCGAAAGCAATTTCCAATTGATCAGATGAATCAGCCACGTATAACGTGTCCAAAGTCCACTCAGGCGTATTCACATTGTAAGATGCTATTTCAATCCAAGGCAAGGTGTCTGAACCTCTTTTATACACCTTAGTAATATTCTGATCTCCTGCCCACATTTCTTGAGCATAAGCAAATACTAGGGCAACACTATCTTGATTTGAAACATCAATTCTTGGCGAAGCCAATTTTGCAGTAGACGTAGCACTTGCACTCACGTATCTAGCATTAAGACTTCCTTCGAACGCTGTGTTTACTGCACCACCACTTGAACCTGTTTGATAAGTCCAGTTGTCTGTACCGACCTCGTTAATGTTATACCAACAAACTCTAGTTTCAGAGTCATCTTCGAATGTTTCGTTAAATGGTAAACCGTACGCACCACAATCCGTAGTGAATGAAATCGTACCCCAATCTCCTGGAGTTGTTCCGCAATCAGCCGCAACATAGAAATCATAGCTTGTATTACCGTCTAATCCAGTAACCACACCAACAGTATCAGAAACAGTTACTGTTCCTAATTCCGTACCTGTACCAGGCGTAAATCCTGGCTCACCGTATTCGATTATCCAAGACGTTTCAGATCCATTGGCATTCCATGAAACTTCAACACTGTTGTCAGTAAGATCATTGATGACCAAATCAGTTGGGCCAGCAGCACTTCCGACAGTTAAATAGTAAACGTTTGAAGAATCGCTATTCCCATCAACAACGATGATTTCGTATGTACCAGGTGATAAGTCTGTTGGCGCAGGTCCAGCAGCACCACCGTCAACGATGAATGAATAAGGTACGGCTCCACAATCAACTGAGTCAATCGCAAAAGAACCATCTGAACCTGTATTACAAGTTGCATCAACTGATGACAAGTATACATTTACACTTGAAACGTGAACAACAACTTCTTCAGCGTCAGCGCTGTAACAACCATTGTTGTCACTTGCCGCATAAAAAGAATAATCTCCTGAAGTATTTGCATCTACCAACACCGTTGTACCGATTGCTTCAGCTGGAGAACCGTTTGCAACAACAGCACCGCCAGTAGCAGCATCAAACCAGGTAACATCACAACTTTGGATAGCTTCGTAACGAATTAATCCGTTCCAAATTCTACCACCAGTAGCCGTTCCGAAATTACAATTGAATAATCCAGTACCACCATGTCCTTCTAATACTTCCAAGTTGGCATCAGCTGAAATTACAGCTCCAAGTCCCGCAGTACCAGTAGTGTAATTAGCTTGAACTCCTTGAACTGCAATATGGAACGAATAGGTTTCGCCTTGAGGAATTGTAATATTTACAGGGACAGGGATATCAGAATATGTTGTTGCTGAAGTTGCTACGTTAGTAGCGTTTCCAACAAGCAACCATCCAGCTCCAAGAGGATCGATATTTGATCCAGGAACATCAAGATAATTATCTATTCGATAATAGACATCAATGTTTGCTGCTGTTCCAAAAGAAAGGTTCATTGCAAAGTTTGAAATGGTTGTTTCCTGCAGCGCAGTAACTGCAAACATGTTTGCACTTGCACCATTGTTATTTGCCATTGTTGTTAAAAGCGAATCTAAACCAAGTACTTGGCCAATAGCCTCAAGTGAGACACTCGTTTCACCTAAACACGCATATAAATCTGGCGTTTCTACAATTGCAGAATAAGGCACTAAAGTCTCATCTGTATTTATGTTAACAGTAATTGAGCTACTTTCTAAAGAAGCATCATCCATAACGACAACACTATATGTTCCTGCTGTAAGCTGAGGTGCAGGACCGAAGGCTCCACCATCCACAGAAAAAGTAAACGGTGCAGTACCACAATCTACGGTTTCAATAGAGAATGTACCATTACCGTAACCTGTACATGTTTCGTTTTGAGTAAGTAAAGAAACGTTAACATCAGTCACGTTTACAGTGATTGGAAATGCGTTACTTTCACATCCGTTATTTATTTGTGTAACCCAAAAGTCATAAGATCCTGTTGAAGCAACAGGCATAACGCTTGTACCAACAGCTTCAAATGGTGAACCTGTTCCAAGGTAGGTTCCACCCGGAAGGTCGTACCAATTTAAATCATTGAATACTGTTCCTGGAATGAAATAATCTAGTGTGTTTCCATAACCTCCACTAACAACAGAGGTTCCAGACCCATCAACAAGGTCAAAAGAAACTTCACCTTGGAAACTTCCTGGATTCCACGTTGCAGTCAAGGTCGAGCCTTCAGGGGCAATAAAACCTTCAGTGGCATCCGTACCAGTAAGAATTGTTGCCCCTATTAATACAGGAACACCATCAGCATAAATTGTAATAGAGTTACCATTCCAACCGTCTCCCCATGAATCAACCATGTTCAATGTAAACGCAACAGGAAGACCAGCAGGACTAGCTTCAGCATCCAATAAAATAGATGCAGCACCACCACATGCCGCTAGAACTGAGTCTGCAGTAAAAGGGGTACTCGGAATCACTGTATTGATGGTTTCAATAACCACTGTTATTGGTGAACTTTCCAATGTTGCATCGTCTTGTACTACAACACTGTAAGTTCCTGCTGTTAAGTCTGTAGGAGCTGGGCCAAATGCACCACCATCAACTGAAAATGCAAATGGGGCAGTACCACAATCGACATTGGTAATGGAGAATGTTCCATCAGAAGTCCCAGTACATGTTTCGCCAACCGCAGTAAGCTCAACATTAACATCTGTGACGTCAATCACTAATTCAATTGCAGCACTTTCTGTACATGCAACTCCTGTTTGAGTAACATAAAAGCTGTAGCTTCCTGTAGATGCTGTCGGCATCACAGTTGTTCCAACAGCCTCTAATGGTGATCCAGTTCCTAAAAGAGTTCCTCCTGGAGCATCATACCATGACAGGGTGTAAGGCCCAATTGACGGTACATTGTAATTAATAGCATCATCAACAACGCCATTAAAAACTATTGTACCATTGTTGTCAGTAATATTGAAGGTTATTTCTGAGGCAAAACCTCCACCAAGCCAAGATGCACTAATTAAATCTCCTTCATTTACAGTGAAAGTCTCAGCATTGAAACCTCCTTGAGTAGCGGTAATGCCAAAAGGTCCAGCAGTAACACCACCAACATCTAAAGTGATTTCATGTCCGTTCCAACCATCACCGTAGGAATCGAACATATTAATAGTGTATGTGGAAGAAGGGTCTGTTCCCTGCGCTTCCAACGGAATGGATGTTCCACCACCACAATAAGATTGAGGTGAAACTACCACGGGGTTATCACATTGTGCGTGATACATCGAAACACTCGAAATTACGCCGAGTGCGAAAAGTAAAATTTTTTTCATGTAGGTTTGTATTTTGTATTTCGGCTAATTTATGAAATTTAAATGATACGTTAAATTAAATGTTCACTAAATTTGCAACTTAAATAATTCAATATGGATTTAATAAACAAAAAGGCTATTGTCTGTGGAAGTACTCAGGGTATTGGAAGGAGCACTGCACAAAAGTTAGCACAAATGGGTGCATCTGTTATATTACTATCAAGAAATGAAGAAAAACTTTCTAAAGTGTTGACTGATTTGCCCATTGTTGATAAGGGTCAAAAACACGAAATGTTAATTGCGGACTTTACCCAACCCTCAAATCTAAAGGATGTCTTAGCTGATTTTATGGGTGGTGCTCAAATTGTTCATGTTCTTGTAAATAATACAGGAGGACCTCCAGGAGGACCTATAAAAGATGCAAGTACTCAAGAATTTATAAATGCATTTAATCAGCATTTGATTTGTAACCACATTTTAGTCCAAGCCGTTTATCCTGGAATGATTCATGCCAAGTACGGCAGAATAATTAATGTGATTTCTACCTCGGTAAAACAACCGATAGAAGGATTAGGAGTTAGCAATACGATAAGAGGGGCCGTTGCAAACTGGAGTAAAACGCTTGCTTCAGAATTGGGGCCACATGGAATAACGGTCAACAATGTGCTTCCTGGGGCGACTGCTACAGAAAGACTCACGGATATTTTACATAATGTTTCGAAAAAAATAAAAGGAACTTATGAAGATGCAGAGAACATGATGAAGAATGTTACACCTGCAAAACGATTTGCCCAACCAGAAGAAATAGCGGGAGCGATATCTTTCCTGGCGTCTTCAGAAGCGTCATATATTAACGGAATAAACCTACCTGTTGATGGTGGTCGAACAAAATCACTATAATTTGTTTTTTGAATGCAGGTAAATTCTTAACGCAATGAGAAAAGGAAACCCAAAGAGAAAACAAAAAACCATTGCATAGCCTTCTCCTGTTAAATAAAAATCTTCAATATCATCCATTTCCGATTCTTGAAATCCAATACCAATAAAATAAGACAAGCTAAGTGGTGCGGAAACAGTTTTGGAAACTCCCGTCGAATTCTCCACTATTTTTCCAGAAAACAAGTTGATTGGAAAAGAGAATAATACACCCCCAATTACCACAAAAGAAAGAATAAAAGCGAGAATTGAATTCTTCAAAATTGAATTTATTTTTTTCAAAGATAAGCCTTATTTTAGCACCTCAAGAGCGACATGTCGAAAAAAGGAATACATATCAGTAAGCAGCGTTGGAAAATTCTCCTTTCGTTTATGGTATTGATTGTTATTGCTGGAACGATTATAGTGTCAAATGGATTTATTTCAAAAATTGGTCAAAGAGAAAAGGATAAAGCTAAACAGTGGGCTGAATCCGTAAAAAAGAAAGGGGAATTGGTAGAGTTGAGCAACCAAATATTTTTGGAACTCAAGAAAAAGGAAAAACAAAAAATAGATCTCGTTGTAAAGGCGCAGCAAACGATTCTTACTAAATCGGATTTAGGTCAAAATCAAGACATTCAATTTTCATATTCCATAATAGAATCAAATATCGATATCCCTGTCGTTTTAATTATGGGGAATGAAGTAAGTCAATATCGAAATATGAATACTTTTTTTCATGATGGATTTACTCAAAAACAAAAAGACTCGATTTGTCTTTTGAAATCGAAAGAATGGAAGGAAAACAAGCAATCGTATAAAATTGAATATTATGAAGACATGTATCTTGATTTTATTTATGGAAATTCCTTTGAATTAAATCGACTTCAAAGAGAAAGCAAGAAATTAATTGATGCTTTTAACAAAGAAATTAGTGAGAACAAAGGGTTGATCCCAGTCATTTTATGGGACGAAAAAACCAATAAGGTCGTGGCATCTAATGTTAGTGGTAATGAAAAGAAACTAGCAGCCTTAAAAAATGAGTGGAAAACGAAGAACAGTCCTATCGAATTTGATTTTGGCTCAGGTAAAAAGACCTTGTATTACTCTGAAAATCGAGAGCTCACTTACCTTCAGTGGGTGCCGTATTTTCAATTTATGGTACTTGGACTCATTATCCTTTTGGGCTACTTTATTTTCTCAACCTTTAGAAAAGCGGAACAAAAAAGAGTTTGGGCAGGAATGGCAAAGGAGACAGCACATCAGCTGGGAACCCCATTGTCATCACTTATGGGTTGGCAAGCGCACCTTGAGGGACTAAAAATTGATCCCATGATAACCGGAGAGATGAAAAAAGATTTGTATCGTTTGGAGCGTATAACTGATCGGTTTTCAAAGATAGGATCAGAAGCAAAGCTAAATGATGTTGACATTATTAATACAATCGAACAAAATCTAATATACCTAAAAGCTCGATTGTCAAAAAAGGTTGAAATCAATTTTAATTCATCTATTGACTCTTCGGCTCAAATACCTCATAACCAGTCACTTATTGATTGGGTGATAGAAAACCTTTGCAAAAACTCTGTAGACGCAATGAGTGGGGTTGGAATATTGAGCATATCTATTTCGCAAGAAAAACAATCCATACATATTGACATTACGGATACAGGAAAAGGAATAGCCCTCAATAATCAAAAGGCGATTTTTGACCCAGGATATTCAACCAAAAAGAGAGGTTGGGGCTTAGGATTAGCCTTGGTGAAAAGAATTATCTGCGAACATCACAAAGGGAAAGTGTTCGTATTAAAATCAAAGATTGATTTTGGAACAACGATAAGGATTACCCTGCCTGTTGGGCATCATTAAAACCTTTCTTTAGCTCATCTACAACTTCTTTTATCGACCTAACTTCTTTAACATATTCTATTGAAGGACCAGCACACCAAACGGTTTTGTAGGTTGTGGAGAATGCAGCTTTTTGTAAACTTTTCATCCCCCTCATAAAGGTAATCGCTTTGAACCATTTCTTGAGTCTCTTATTTTTGTTCAAGAAACGTTCAAGAAAGTTTTGTGAGGTCCCAGATTTTTGAACATAAGGCGTATTTATAACTGTACAGGGCGTCCCTGAAAGTTTGGTTGTGAGAACGATATCTTTCGCTCCAAAGTTTACACAAGCATCTTTGTAGTCTTGAGAAACCGGAGCTTCTTTAGTTGCAATAAACAAGCTTCCCATCGACACTCCTCCAGCACCGAGATCAAGCATGTCCTTTATTCCTTTTCCATCGCCTATTCCTCCAGCCGATAAGATTGGGATTGAACAAGCTTCTTTTAGGGCAGGGATAAGCTCTTTATATGATTTGGGTCCTGCATGTCCCCCCGCCTCTTTATTAACCGCAATGATGCCATCAGCACCAAGTTCCTCGACTTTTTTGGCATATTTGACGTCAACAACATCACAGAAGACTTTAACGCCATGTTTTTTCGACATGTTAATTGTTTCTTCGGGTGAGCCAAGGGAGGTAATGAAGAATGAAATTTTTTCTTCACAGCAGACCTTCAGCTGTTCTTTATATAAAAAGTTGGATTTGTTTACAATAAGGTTGATTCCAAATGGACCGTCCACTGCTTTTTTGATTTTTCGAATAGCAGCTCTGAGCTCATCAACTGTTCTGTAATTCAATGCAGGGATGGCCCCTGTAATTCCATTATTGATGGCTTCAATAATCATTTCTTCATTTGAAACCAAAAACATTGGAGCCATGATAACAGGAAAATCAATATTTAACATTTCACACAGTTGCGCCTTTTTTGTCATTACCTTTGATTTTGATTACAATCAAAAGTAAATATTTAAAAATAGAATATGCCGAATCGAATAAGATTTCAAATCTTATTTTTTGTTTTAACCATTTCCTCCTTTGGAAAAGCTCAGGTTTGTGATGATCTAATTGAAGATTCCGCGGTTTACAAGGTTTCAATGATCTATGATGATGTCGTTCAGCTCATGTACCAGCATAGCGAAGTTTTATCCGTAGATATTTTAGGGTTTTCGGAATTTGGACAGGCTATTCCCGTTTTGAAATTAGAGAACAAGGACACTCAGACAATTAAAAAACCAATTTTACTTGTGGCAAACCTTCATGCACGTGAATTTTACTCTTCTAAATTTTTAATGAAGTTTACAAACCAATTTTTACTTTCACTAAAGAATGATTCATGCATATATAAAAATGCACCTGTGTACTTAGAGGAATACATATTTTATATTGTTCCATTGGCTAATCCTGATGGTTTAAAGATTGCACAACAAGACTGGAAAGGCATAGAAGATCATCGTGAAGAGATATCTAAAATAAAAAGAATAGGCCCTTATTCTGATTGGAAAGCAAATGGAAAAGGAATTGATCTCAATAATAATTTTGATGATGGTAATTTTCATTTGAAGCACGGTAGACTTTTTGAGGAAAAACCTGCTTCTCAAGGTTATAAAGGTTCGTTTCCGGGAGAGGCAATTGAAGCCAGGCTGATTCAAAATTTAGTGGATTCCATTCATCCATTAATAACATTGTCTTTTCACACCAAGGGGGATGTTTTATTTTGGGCAGACAGTGGAACACATACTAAGTTTAGAGGGCTAGATACGAAGCTGAACAAAAAAGTATCTCAAGAATGTGGTTTGATTATGGCACGAGTGTCCCAAAAACCAAAAGATTATGCAGCGGGATTAGAAAATTATGTAAGGGCCAAAACAGAATCAATAGGAGTATGTGTTGAATTGTCGAAGTCCAATAAAAAAGAAGCACAAAATCCGCCGAGT
>ERZ1048872.826-NODE-826-length-30101-cov-8.853458_pt1 | contig 30101 bp, 28 predicted proteins | sample MGYA00383100_ERZ1048872 | MGnify/ENA primary metagenome ERZ1048872 (study PRJEB29581, sample SAMEA5548370) | metagenome | biome: marine; feature: coastal; material: water | depth 50 m | study: Short-term variability in the microbial, nano- and picoplankton...
GCTCAAGTGGTGGAATTGGTAGACACGTTGGATTCAAAATCCAATGTCGCAAGACGTGCGGGTTCGATTCCCGCCTTGAGTACAGATGTAATCCGTAATTAACTAAAACATAAGTTATTACGGATTTTCGTTTTATAAATATGTTAAATTTTAGTACGATTTCCGCATGGTCAACAACGGTCTCGGCTATGAGCAGCTGCGTGGTTTTGCAGTTAACGTTGCAAGTACACACCAAGCTGAAAATCCTTGTGGATTTTCAGAAGTAGGTGAACCAAGCAATTACTTATGCAGGTTATTAGATATAGTTTTTATTTCCTAAATATTACTTTATGTATTTTTAATTCAATTTTTGTTCCGCCAATTCCTGTTCTTTCCATAAAATGCGTTCCCATTGGTTTTCCAATGTCGATTTTTTCAATTCTCGAAAAATAATATTCCGCGTCTCTTTCCGAAAACTTTGTAAAAGATTCTAATTTCAAATCCCGAATCTTTTTAGCGAATTTCTTTCCAATTGTCGGTTCAATTTCTTGAACTATCCCGATTTCGGAGGGTAACTCAGATTCCGTTCCGTTAAAGAAGTGCATACTTTTTCTAACTCTATTTTTTGGCTTAAATCCAAAAGGTGCAGGAATTAATAATTCTCCGTTTTTCGTGTAGTTATTATGGTTGTAATTAGAACTCGAAAATAATGCTTTCGTATAAATTTTATTTTCTGTTTGTTGAAAATTCAGAGGTGTTTTGAAAGGATTTTTAAAGTCCATTTCTTTATTTTCCGATTCAATTTCTAAATCACAATCGTCGTGTAAATTTGTTGTAACTTCACAATCGCAAAATCCACCATTCGATTCCAAAACGTCAATCAAGTCAGCCTTATTAATTCCGTTTTTTTCTGCCCACTCAAAAATGTTTTTTAATGAGTGGTCGCAGCCGTTTTTTTCAATTTGGTTTTCTATAAAAACACAAAGTTCAGTGACTTGATTTTCTGTTAATAGGGTCATTTTTCAAGTTATGGTTAACGTGATTGAATAAGCTTAGTTGCGTGGTTAAGTACTAAATTTAGCTAATAAATTACAGATAGAAAGTCCGCCAGGACTTGCCAAAGTAATCTAAAACCAGCAATTAATTTTATACGGCGTTGTGTACAGTTTTTATTTTTTCAGTTTAAATTGATTCATTTTGATTCCAAACACTAATTTAGAATTGAATTCAATTTGTTTTCCATTTTTGTCATAAAATATCGCAAGTATTTTGTGTTCATTAATTATTTTCAAGACATCTCCTATTTGTCCAGATTTTAATTTTTCATTCAGGTTTTCAGTCAGTTCAATTTTTTTATAAAGTAACTTTTTTTTCAACATTTTGATTCGATTGATTTTCTTTTCAGTTCCGCTAAATAATTCGCCAATTTTGTTCAATCCTTTTCCAATTAGTCTAAAAAATCCATATATAATTCCTTCGAGTATTATATCGATAAAAATCTTTCCAAGATTTTTAAATATTATCATATTTTTTAACCTTTTCTTCTTTTAATTATATTTTTAAACTAGTTCAATTTTTTGAGTCAATTCTGCAATTGCAAGCAACAATTATATATGTTTACTAGTAGATTTATCTTTATAATAGATACACTTACAAACTTATAGAAAAATCGAATTATAAATATACGTAGTTCTACGTATATTTAAATTAAGTATATGAATACAAGCGCTTTACGAATATTGCCATTAACTAAACAATAGTATAAATAATTCCAATTGAAGCCTTACGGGATACCGTATTGATTCAAAGCTTCCAGACGTCAGTTTAGTTCTAAGAACTTCAACTATGCGTTTTTATATTCTTTACAAGGCTATTTTTTTAAAAACAAAAAAATCAAATTTGTGAGAAATCATAGTTTCCTATATTTCGATGACATAAAATTTAAATGACCATTTATTAAATTTGTATGTCTTTAATAGTTACTATCAGTATTATTATACACACTGTAGCTTTTGATTTTTGTAGTTGTTGTTAAATGCTCTAAGCGCATCAAGGTCTTTCAAGAAAAGTTTGATAATTGAAGTTTAGTGGTTATACTACTAATTGTTTTCGGTTTAACTTTGAATATAACAATAAAGAAGAAATACTAATTTTCTGTTTACACTGTTAAAACAACTCTTTAGCAATAGCTTTTATATTATCACTTTTACCCATAGAGTAATAATGCAATACAGGAATTCTCGCTTTTTGAAGTTCTTTAGATTGTTGAATGCACCACTCAACACCAACTTGTCGCACTTGTTTATTGTCTTTACATTTTACAATAGAAATAATAAGGTCCTCTGGTAAATCCACATGAAAGCGATGTGGTATTAAGTTCAGTTGTTTTTTTGTAGAAATAGGTTTTAAACCCGGAATAATAGGAATTGTAATCCCTTCTTTTCGGCATTTATCTACAAAATCAAAATACTTTTGATTATCAAAAAACATTTGTGTTACAATATATGTGGCTCCGTTTTTTATTTTCTTTTTTAAGAAATGAATGTCACTGTCTAAGCTTGGTGCTTCCATATGCTTTTCTGGATATGCGCCAACACCAATACAAAAATTGGTTGAAGATGTGTTTTGTAGTTCATCATCTAAGTACTTCCCTAAATTTAAATCTGTTATTTGAGATACTAATTCACTCGCATAAGCATGACCCTCTTTTTCAGGTTTAAAATAGGTTTCGCTTTTAACAGCATCACCACGTAAAGCCATGACATTATCAATATCTAGAAAATCTAAATCGACCAAGAAATTTTCTGTATCCTCTTTGGTAAACCCACCACATAAAATATGTGGAATAGCATCCACACCATATTTATTTTGTATTGCTGCGCAAATACCAACGGTTCCTGGGCGTTTTTTTACTACTTGCTTTTTTAGAAGACCATTTTCAACTTCTTTATATACATACTCTTCACGATGGTACGTAACATCTATAAATGGTGGATTGAATTCCATCAAAGGATCAATATTATCAAAAATGGATTGAATATGTTGTCCTTTCAATGGTGGTAATATTTCAAATGAAAATTGTGTTTTTCCTTTGGCGTTTTTTATATGTTCTGTTACTTTCATGTAATGCTATCTATTGTTTTTTAAAGGACACATACTGTTGATAATTAGTTGTTATCGTTATGTGACAAAATTTCGAATATGCGCGATTCATGTTAATATGCGATGTTTGGGTTTAACCATTTTTCGGCTTCTTTAAAAGTGATATTTCTTCTTTTACTGTAATCTTTAACTTGGTCTTTTGTGATTTTTCCAAGACCAAAATATCTTGCTTCTGGATTAGCAAAATAATAACCACTTACACTAGCAGACGGCCACATGGCTAAACTATCCGTAAGTTTAACTCCAATGCTTTTTTCAACATTTAGTAGGTCCCAAATCGTGTTCTTTTCTAAATGGTCTGGACATGCTGGATAACCAGGTGCAGGCCTTATACCTTTATAATTCTCTTTAATTAATTCTTCGTTTGAGAGGTTTTCATTTGTAACGTAATTCCAATGTTGTGTTCTTACTTCTTTGTGTAAATATTCTGCAAAGGCTTCAGCTAATCGATCTGCTAAGGCTTTTATCATTATGGAATTATAATCATCATGCTCAGCTTCAAATTTATTAGCCATTTCTTCAGTTCCAAATCCGGTTGATACGCAGAAACAACCCATGTAATCTTGTTTTTCTGATGATTTTGGTGCAATAAAATCTGCCAAAGCAATGTTTGGTTTACCTTCTGATTTTTTTGACTGCTGGCGAAGTGTCAAAAATGTATCTAATACATTTCCAGTTTCATCTTTAATTTCAATATCATCATTAATTGTATTGGCCTTAAATAACCCAAAAATTGCTTTTGCCTTTAAGAGTTTTTCATCAAAAATCCGTTTGAGTAATATTTGAGCATCAGCAAACAATTCTGTGGCATGGTCACCAACAACATGGTCTTTCAAAATATCTGGGAATTTTCCATGCAAATCCCAACTCCTAAAGAAAGGTGACCAATCTATATAACCTTCGAGTTTTGTAATATCAAAATCTTTTAATATTTGAACACCTAATTTTTTAGGTTTTGAGATTTCAGAAGTATTCCAATCGATTTGAAATTTATTTTTTCGAGCTTCTTCAATCGACAGATATTCTTTTTTCTTACTGCGTTTGAGGAATTGCTCTCTAAACATATTATAGTCTTCTCGAATCTGATTCTTATAGATTTCACTATCATTTTTAAGCAAATTACCGACTACAGTAACAGCTCTTGATGCGTCATTGATATGAACAACTGTATTACTGTAATTTGGCGCAATTTTCACTGCCGAATGTGCTCGAGATGTTGTAGCACCACCAATAATAAGAGGTATATCTAAATTCTCTTTTTCGAGCGCTTTAGAGACATACACCATTTCATCTAAAGAAGGTGTAATTAATCCACTTAAACCTATTATATCGACGTTCTCCTCTTTTGCAGTTTCAATAATTTTTTCAGGTGTTACCATGACGCCAAGATCAATGATTTCGTAATTATTACAACCGAGAACAACACTTACAATATTCTTTCCGATGTCGTGAACATCTCCTTTTACAGTGGCCATTAAAATCCGTCCTGCATATCTAGCCCCTTCCGATCCCAAAGGGGAAACTTTTAAAGTTTCTTTTAATCTTTCTAGGACATCATCAAGGTTCGATAGCACTTCTTGGTTTGTAAATCTAATAACGCGATAACCTTGTTCATTTAACCATTTTGTTCGATCTTTATCTGAAGTCTTATTTTCTGGAAGTTGATGAACAAGTCCGTCTATTTCAATAATTAAGCCTTTTTTCAAGCAAATAAAATCAGCGATATAACCTCCAATTATGTGTTGCCTTCTAAATTTAAAATCATCTAATTTTTTATTGCTTAAAACGTCCCAAAGTAAAGCTTCTGCTTCCGTAGGTTTGTTTCGCATATTCTTAGCATGTTCTTTCATTACACCATACAAAAGTGGGTCAGCAGTTTTCCAGTAAGAAGTCCCCTTTGGGGATTTAGGAGCGTTTTTCGCTTCCTCAATAAATGGTTGTAAATAGGCAACTGCTTTTTTCATTACACGAGCAGATTTTACTACTTGTGGTAAGAACATTTTTCCGCTGCTAAATAAATCTCCTACAACATTCATCCCTATCATTAAATGCCCTTCTATAACTTCAATAGGTTTACTGGATTCTAAACGTGCTTCTTCTACATCTTCAACAATAAAGGCATCAATTCCTTTAACTAAAGCATGTGTAATTCTATTCTGTAATGGTGCGTTTCTCCATTCTTGTATAGTATTTTCTTGTTCTCTTTTTTGTCCTTTTACTGATTCAGCAAAATCTAATAAACGTTCAGTAGCATCATCGCGTCTATTAAACAAGACATCTTCTACACGATCTAATAGGTTTTCATCAATTTCGTCATAAACCTCTAACATTGTTGGATTAACGATTCCTAGATTCATTCCGTTTTTAATCGCATGAAACAAAAACGATGAATGCATAGCTTCTCTAACCACATTGTTCCCTCTAAACGAAAAAGATACATTACTCACTCCACCAGAAACGTTAGCATATGGTAAATTTTCTCTTATCCATTTGGTTGCTTCAAAGAAATCGAGTGCATTTCTTCGATGCTCTTCCATGCCTGTGGCTACAGGAAAAATATTAGGATCGAAGATGATGTCTTGCGGAGGAAAATTGACTTGGTTAACCAGAATGTTGTATGAGCGTTTGCAAATTTCGATACGTCTAGCGTAATTATCAGCTTGACCAGTTTCATCAAATGCCATAACAATAACTGCGGCTCCATAACGCTTAACGAGTTTAGCTTGTCGTTTAAATTCGTCTTCTCCTTCTTTTAAGCTAATAGAATTTACCACACATTTTCCTTGTGCTACTTGTAATCCGGCTTCAATAATTTCCCATTTAGAGCTGTCTATCATTATTGGAATTCGAGAAATATCTGGTTCAGAAGCAATTAAATTTAAGAAGGTCGTCATGGCATAGACTCCATCTAACATACCTTCATCCATATTAACATCTAAAATCTGCGCTCCACCATCAACTTGGTTTCTAGCTACTTCTAAAGCTTCATTGTATTTCTCTTCTTTTATTAGTCTTAGAAATTTCCTTGAACCTGTAACATTGGTACGTTCACCAACGTTAATAAAATTACTTTCTGGTGTTACCACTAAAGGCTCAAGTCCAGATAAGGTTAAATATTTCTTACAGTCAGAGTCTGCCATTATGCGAATTCTTGAGTTAGTCTTGGTTGGTATTTTTTAGCAGCTTCAGCTATTGCATTTATATGAGCAGGACTTGTGCCACAGCAGCCTCCAATAATATTGATAAGGCCATCTTTAAGGTAGTCTTCTATATAGCCTTGCATCTGCTTTGGTGATTCATCATATTCTCCAAATGCATTTGGTAATCCTGCATTAGGATGCGCTGAAGTATAAAAATCTGTTTCATTTGACAAGCGCTGTAAATAAGGTTTTAACTGTTCAGCTCCAAGTGCGCAATTAAAACCTACACTCAATAATGGAATATGTGATATCGAAGTTAAAAATGCTTCAACGGTTTGGCCAGACAATGTTCTTCCAGAGGCATCAGTAATGGTTCCAGAAACCATAATCGGAATATCAATATGGCGTTCTTCTTTAACTTCTTCAATGGCAAATAATGCGGCTTTTGCATTTAAGGTGTCAAAAATAGTTTCAACTAAAAGCACATCGACGCCTCCATCAATAAGTGCTTCAACTTGTTGTTTGTATGCAACTCGTAAGTCATTAAATGTTATTGCTCTGTATTCTGGTCGATTTACATCGGGAGATAAACTTGCAGTTTTATTTGTTGGTCCAATACTACCGGCTACAAAACGTGGTTTTTCTGGATTTGCTTTCGTGAATTTATCTGCAACTTCTTTGGCAATTTTAGCGGATTCATAGTTGAGTTCGTAAACTAAATCTTCCATATCGTAGTCAGCCATTGCTATGGTTGTGCCAGAAAATGTGTTGGTTTCTACAATATCGGCTCCTGCTTCAAAGTATTTTGCATGCACTTCTGCAATAGCTTTTGGTTGCGTTATGGAGAGTAAATCGTTATTCCCTTTTAACGGAGATGGGTAATCTTTAAAACGTACTCCTCTAAAATCGTCTTCAGCGAAATTATATTGCTGAAGCATGGTTCCCATAGCTCCGTCGAGGATCAAAATTCGTTTTTGTATTTCCTTGTAAATGTTGTGCATTGCTACTTTATGATAAATAGGATTCTACATTTTGCCATGGCCCACCGTTAATGACATCGATATCATTCTCCAGTAATAAGTCTTTAGCACGTTCGCTTCTTGCACCACTTCTACAACATGTAATTATTGGTTTTTGAAGTGTTTTTAGCTGTTTTATTTTGTGTTCTAAATTGTCTAAAACGATATGTAATGAATCTTTAACATGACCTTCATTATATTCTTCTTCAGTTCTTACGTCTAGTACAATAGCTTCTTTTTTAAGATATTGGTCGATATGTTTAAATTCCGGGTTGTTTTGGCTCATAATTTTATGACTTCTTTTTTATAATTCTAATGCTTGTGTTAAGTCGTTAATGATATCTTCTATATGCTCTAGTCCTACAGAAATTCGAACCAAACCACCAGTTATTCCTGTTTGTAAGCGGTCGTCTTCAGACAATTTAGCATGTGTTGTTGATGCTGGATGTGTTACAATACTTCTGGTATCTCCTAGGTTAGCAGAGAGGGATAACAGTTTGATTGAATTAAGGAAATTTCGACCAGCATCAATACCTCCTTTTATTTCAAAAGCAACTACAGTACCCCCTAATTTCATCTGTTGTTTAGCTATGTCATATTGTGGATGCGATTTTAAAAAAGGATATTTAACAAAGTTGACATTGCTGTGCGACTCTAAAAAACGCGCTACTTTAAATGCATTATCACAATGCTTATCTACCCTTACAGGTAATGTCTCTAAACTTTTAGACAAAACCCACGCATTAAAAGGTGATAGTGCTGGTCCTGTATTTCGAGCAAACAGATAGATTTTTTGAATCAAATTGGCGCTACCAACAGTTGCACCTCCTAAAACCCTACCTTGACCATCCATTAATTTGGTAGCAGAATGAATCACCAAATCTGCTCCAAATTTTATAGGTTGTTGTAAATAAGGTGTTGCAAAACAGTTATCTACAATAAAAATCAGATGATGTCTTTTTGCAATTTCAGCTAAACGTTTTAGATCTAAAATATCTACAGCAGGATTTGTTGGACTTTCCGCATAGATGACTTTAGTATTTGGTTGAATTAAACTCTCTATAGAATCAACTTGTTCTAATTTAAAATAACTTGTTGAGATGTTCCATTTCGGAAGAATAGTATTGAAAAATGTTTGGGTTGATCCAAAAATACTTTGGGATGATATAACATGGTCATCAGAATTTAATAAGGCTGCAAATGTTGAAAATACGGCTGACATTCCTGAAGCAAATGCGTAACCATGCTCAGCTCCTTCCATTTCGCACACTTTTTTAATAAACTCTGAAGTATTAGGGTTAGAATACCGGCTATAAATATTACGTTCTTTTTCATCCGCAAAAGAGGCGCGCATATCTTCTGCATCCTCAAATACAAAACTCGAGGTTAAATATAAAGGGTTAGAATGTTCTGAAAATTGAGAACGCGCTATTTGAGTACGTATTACTTTGGTTTCTATGTGTTTAGAACTCATTTTCTAATAATTTAAATTATTAAATTAAAGTCAAAAATGCGTCATTACATGACGTACTATACAGAAAATATTATAAAGAAAATGCTAACTACAGATGAGTAATTAGTCTTGAGTTATCTATCCGAATTTGCAAAAAATGACTTGCGCTTTCAAGTAGAATTTAGCACCTTCTTAGTAAGTCTAAGGGTTGCTAAGGCTTCAATGGGTCTAATCCCTCCACCTTTCTTGATAACATTTCATTAAGTTAATTGAACTTTGAGACACAATATTCCGAAACAAAATAGCAATAAGCAAATTTTATTCACTTTATTTTAACGGAATGGTATTGCTTTTTAATTGTAACTTTGATTTAACCCGAATGATTAATTATGTTAGAAAACTTTTGGACTTATGTTAATTTTGGAATTGAACACGTACTAGATATTAAAGGTTACGACCACCTGCTTTTCTTATTGGTGTTGGCTATACCTTATGTTTTTAAAGATTGGAAACGTGTACTTCTGCTTGTTACTATGTTTACCTGTGGTCATAGTTTATCCTTAGTTATGGCATCATATGGTGTTGTAAGTGTAAATGGGAAATTGGTGGAATTCTTAATTCCTATTACTATTTTAATTACTGCCGTGTATAATGTGTTTACAACGGGTAAAAAAGGAAGAAATAATAAAATTAGTCTATTATTTTTCACCACTTTATTTTTTGGACTCGTGCATGGTTTAGGCTTTGCGAGATATCTCAATATGTTGGCAGGACAAACTGAAAACAAACTAGAGATACTTATTGAATTTGCAATAGGTATTGAAATTGCTCAGGTAATTATTGTTTTTGTAGTTTTATTTCTTGGATTCTTGTGCCAAACTATATTCAGAATATCGCGTCGAGATTGGATTATGGTAATTTCTGCAATAGTTATAGGCTTAGTTATTCCAATATTAATTCAAAGTGAATTGTTAAATAATGTATGAAGTTTGGTAAAACTTTAACGACAAGTAAATTGGTTATAAAATACTATCCTTTTATATTCGTTTCTTATAGTATATTTTGTAAAATAAAACCTCTTAATGCCAAAGACAAAACAATTACGTTACGATAAAGCCTATTTGCGTATAGCTAAAGAATGGGGAAAACTTTCGCATTGCAAGCGCAAACAAGTAGGCGCACTTATTGTAAAAGACCGAATGATTATATCCGATGGTTATAATGGCACACCAACAGGCTTTGAGAATTATTGCGAAAATGATGAAGGCTATACCAAATGGTATGTTCTACATGCTGAAGCCAATGCTATATTAAAAGTAGCCTCATCGACACAATCTTGTAAAGGAGCGACTTTATATGTAACATTATCGCCATGTAAGGAGTGTAGTAAATTAATACATCAGGCAGGTATAGTAAGAGTAGTCTATTCTGAAGGCTATAAAGATTGTTCTGGAATTGATTTTCTTAGAAAAGCAGGTATAGAACTAGAACTGATTGAAGATTTAAAGGCTTAATGGCTACAAAAAATAAATACATGCCACTTATAATTGGTGTTGCAATTGCGGCAGGAGTTATTATTGGCGGAAAATTAAATTTTACAGATACCTCAGATCATCTTTTTACTACCAATAGTAAAAAAGATAAGCTCAACCGATTAATAGATTATATCGATTATGAATATGTCGATGACATTAATACAGATAGTATTGTTGATGTTACTGTTAATGGTATTCTCGATAACTTAGATCCACATTCCACCTATATTCCAAAGGAAGATTTAGAACGAATCACAGAAAACATGAAAGGTGATTTCGTTGGTATTGGTGTAAACTTTTATCCATATAAAGATACAATCGCTGTAGTAAAGCCTACAGAAGGCGGTCCAAGTGAACGCGCTGGTATCATTAGCGGTGATCGTATCTTACTTGCAGACGGAGACACAATATATGGTAGCCATATTACCAATGAAATAATAACGCAAAAACTCAAAGGAGATAAAAACACTAAGGTAAAATTAACTGTTTACAGAAAAGGTGAGGATGAGTTGTTAGAGTTCGATATAAAGCGAAAGGATATTCCGATTAAAAGTGTAGAAGCGGCCTATATGTTAACCGACCAATTAGGCTATATTAAATTGAATCGTTTTGCAGAAACTACATTTAATGAATTTAAACTGGCATTAGATGAGCTTCAAGATCAAGGAGCCTCAAAATTGGCTTTAGATGTACGAGATAATCCGGGTGGGTTTTTAGGTATAGCTGAGCAGATTGCTGATGAATTTTTAGAAGACGATAAGCTTATTTTATTTACAAAAGACAAGAAAGGAAAAGAAGAAAGAACTTATGCTACAGGTAGAGGTGATTTTGAAGACGGTGAAATCTATATTCTTATTAACGAAAATTCAGCATCTGCAAGTGAGGTTATTGCTGGAGCATTACAAGATAACGATAAAGGTATTATTGTAGGACGACGCTCTTATGGAAAAGGATTGGTACAACGCGAAATGGCTCTGGGTGATGGAAGCGCAGTGAGATTAACAGTTTCGAGATATTATACCCCAACAGGACGTTCAATTCAGAGACCATATTCCAATGGAGATAATAGCAGCTATTTTAATGATTATTATAAACGTTTAAGGACCGGAGAATTGGCTGATGAAGAAAGTATTGAAGTTGACGATTCATTAAAGTTTACAACACCAAGAGGGAAAATAGTTTATGGTGGTGGAGGAATAATTCCTGATGTGTTTGTACCAGTTGATAGATTATTTGACAATGAAACCATAAACTATCTTAGACGAAGAGGGCATTTTGGGTTTTTCGTTTTTGAAGAATTGGATAAAGATCGAAGTGTGTATAGTGATGTGTCTAAATACGATTTCATTAATAATTTTGAAGTCAGTGATGATATTGTCGTTCGTTTTCAGGATTATGTAAATGCTCGAGAAAGGACTAATATTACTTTTGTTGCTTATAATGATGAAATTCGGCGTTTAATTAAGGCAACACTAGCGCGTCAATTATTTGATGATAATGCCTTTGAAGAGATTATTAATAAAGAAGACATGATGGTACAAGAAGTGATACTATTAAGTACAGAGTATCCTAATTTTAAACAGTAACCTTGTCATGTATTTTGGTGTGCTTGCCGTTGTTCCAAAGTGTTAGAATATCGGTAGCCACATGCGATCCACTTCCACAAGCAATTGAGAATTGACTTCTCCAACCCGCTAAAGTGCCTGCAACATATAAGTCGTTTTCTATTAGGTGATTTGTGTTTTTTAACCAGATTCTATTTTTTTCTTTATTTGCTCTGGGATGATGTTCTACATATTGTTCTAGACCTTTTATCGTAAGTAGATTGGTATAGCCAACAGCAATGACTACAATTTTTGATTTGTATTTGTTTTTGTTGGTTGTAATAAAGAATGTATCTGATTTTTTTGAAATAACAGTGACTTTTTCTTCTTCAATTTGTGCTATTTGCGGATATAAATCTTTGAGTTGTTGTTGTCCTTCTTTTAAGATATCACTTCCTAAAGTTCCGGATTTTAATCCCAAAACATTATTAAACACAGCACTTTGAAGATGCGATGATTTTTGATGAGCAATAATACCAATATATTTATCATTGGCGAAAGATTTATCTTTTGCAGATCCTAAAACTAATGCACAGGACAAACCAGCAGCTCCACCACCAATAATTAAAGCATCAAATGTCATTAGCGACGCTTATTTAATTTTTCAATCTTCTTAGAGATTCTAAGAATTTGTAATAAAATAAGAGCACATAATGCAGCAATAATAGTGATAACAGCTATGAAACTTTCACCTTCAAAAAGTGCATCAAAATTTAACTTTGTAGTGTTAAAAATAATAAGACCAATAGCAATTATATTTAATGCAAGTGTGAATATCTTCATAGTTAATGTATTAAGCTAATAATTCCTTTATGTTTTGCGCAAATAGTTTGACCGCAATAGCTAACAAAATTACACCAAAAACTTTTCTAATTATGTTAATACCATTTGGACCTAAGAAACGCTCTATTTTTGCTGAGGTTTTTAGTACAATATAAATAAATATTACATTACAAATAACAGCAACAATAATGTTTTCTATTTCAAATTCGGCTCGTAAGGATAATAAGGTTGTTAAACTTCCTGGTCCTGCAATGAGCGGAAAAGCTAATGGGAATACAGATGCTGTTATCGAATTGCTTTCCTCTTGTTTATAAAGTGTTATGCCAAGAATCATCTCTAAGGCTATAAAAAATAATATAAAAGCACCTGCAACAGCAAAGGAGTTAACATCAATTCCAATTAAGCTTAATAGACTTTTTCCTAAAAACAGAAACACAATCATAATAACACCAGCAATTAAGGATGCTTTTTCACTTTGTATGTGCCCAACTTTTTTACGGAGATCAATAATTATAGGAATGTTTCCAATAATATCGATTACCGCAAAAAGTACCATAAATGCAGTAAATATTTGTTTAAATTCTAATTGCATAATACCTGATTTTTCAAATTCGCGGCAAAGGTGCAATATTATTACAGATTTACAATATTAAATAACTATAAAGTTTAACTATTTTTGCCACATGTTTCAACTAGGAAAAACCATAGTCTCAGAAGATATAATTGAAAAGGATTTTGTTTGTAATCTTTCTGCATGCAAAGGAGCTTGCTGTATCGATGGAGATGCAGGGGCACCATTAGAAAAAGATGAAGTAAAAATTCTCAAAGACATCTATCCGAAAGTAAAGCCATTTTTACGTAACGAGGGTATCGATGCCATTGAAGAACAAGGGACGTCAATAACTACGGTCTTAGGGGATTTAGAAACTCCTTTAATCAATGGAGCAGATTGTGCATATGTAATTTTCGATGAAAACAAGACAGCATTGTGCGCTATAGAAGAAGCTTATAATCAAGGAGAGATTTCATGGAAAAAACCGGTCTCGTGCCACTTATATCCAATAAGAGTGCGACATTACACTGAGTTTTCTGGTGTAAATTACGACAAGTGGGAAATTTGTGATGATGCATGTTCTTTAGGAAAAGAATTACAGGTTCCTGTGTACAAATTTGTTAAAGAAGCCCTTATTAGAAAATTCGGTAAAGAATGGTATGCCGAATTGGAGAAGGTGGCAGAAAAAATGCAATAATATTATTCATGTAATTCTATCCATACACTATTCTTAACCAAATATACAAAGCCACTTTGAAGTCGTTAAAATTAGACGTAACTTATTGATGTACATAATATTAATATAAAAAATATTAAAATGAAAACTCAAAATGTTATAAAAGCACTTTTTCTTTTAACGTTAATCTTTCCAGTTCAAAACATGTTTGCTCAAAAAGCAAGTAAAGTTGAACTTCCGGCGACTTATGATTTTGATTACATCTACCAATTAAAAATGACACACAAAAAAGGTGATTTTACCTTTGATTATTATTTAAAAGAAGATGTGGAATATTTTGGTTTTGATTCAGCCGAAATGAGTAAATCCAGCCCAGATACTAAGATGTTTATGGTAATGGACATTAAACGTAGTATTACCGCTATGTTTATGGAAATGATGGGTAATAAAGTAGTACAGAAGATGAAAATAAATACATCAGCAGAAGAAAAGGATAAGGGCTGGTCTGAATATACGTTTACGGAAATTGACTCAAAAACAATAAACGGTTATAATTGCGAAGGTTATGTGAGTGAAAATGACAAAATAAAAATAACGTTTTATATCACAGATGAGGTACCAGTAAGTTTTAATCAAGGATTTGGAAATAGCATGAAAAATTTACCAAAAGGTTTTGATGCTTCTTTAATGAAAAAGTATGCAGATAACGGTTTGATGATGGAAATGATATTTGAAGATAAAAAGAAATCTAAAAACAATATGACAATGCAATGCACTGGTCTAGAAAAGACGGATTTCTCAATTGACACGAGTGAATATGGCTCAATGATGAGCGCTTTCGGTGGTTAAATTGAGAAGATTTGTTTCTATGTTTTTTGTAGGAATTTGAAGTATTATTTTCGTTCCTGTAGGAGTATTATTTTCGTATAAATCTTCAATTTCTAGTTTATAAGAGTTTGAAAATTCTTTTGAGAAATTAGCGAGACGAGCTTTTGTAATATCAATACCAACAGATTTTCGTTGTAGTTTTTTACTACTTTTTATTTTTTGAGATGCAACTCTACCAATACCATTATCGATAATTTCAATAGTAATAAAATCACGAGATGTTTTAGTTACGTTTAAATCAATTTTTTTGTTTTCTGATTTTGAAGACAACCCATGCCATAGCGCATTTTCTAGAAATGGCTGTAGTACTAAAGAGGGCAATTTTGTAGTTTCAGTATTTATAGATTTGTCCACATTAATATTAAAGTCTATTTCATTAGAAAAACGAATGTTCTCAATATTCATATAAATTTTCATGGTCTCTAATTCATCATTTAGAGAGGTTTCTTTTTCTTTAGAAGCCATTAAAATCTTACGAATTAATTTCGAAAATTTGTTTAAATAATAAACCGCATTTGTTTTATCGTTATTTATGATATAAAGTTTAATTGAGTTTAATGAATTGAAAATGAAATGTGGATTCATTTGATTTCGTAACATATCTTGTTCTATGGTTAAAATATGCTTATCTCGTCTAAGAGCTTGTGTTCTATTAATAATAAACAGGGCCAAACCTAACAATAACAGCAAGAAAGTAGTGTAAAGTAAAATCTTTTTATTTCGTGCTAGGCGCAATCTTACAGCTTCATTCTCTTGAGCTAATGCCTTTATTTGATTGTTTTTATCCTCGTTCTCATATTCTATAGCAATATCATTTATGTACTTAAGATTTTGTTCTGTTAAAATGAGGTGTTCAATCTCATCAGCTTTTCGGTAATAGTCTAAGGCAGTTTTATAGTCTCCGATTTTCTGACTTACTTTGGAAAGAAATTTACTTGATGCAGCAATGGATGCTTTTAAGTTATAATTAGTGGCAATTTCTAAAGCCTTTTTTAAGTTTTTTTCTGCGGAATGAATTTGATCTAATTCTAATTCTAGTTGGCCAAGGTTTAAGTAAGAAGAAGAAATATAATATTGATCTTGGATTTGCAATGCCATAGATAATGCTTCTCTAATTATTGGTTCAGCTTCTTTATAATTTCCTTTTTTTATATTTATTCTTCCAACACTATTGTAGCATATTACTTTCCCTATATCTGAGTCAATAATATTATTATACTCTAATGATTTTTTATAGTTACTAAGAGCAGCATTTAAATTTCCTTTGTATTCTTCCGCATAGCCAATATTATGATAGTTAATGGCGAGACCTAATTTGTTGTCAGTTTTTTCTTCAATTTTTAATGATTTTTTGAATTGGACTTTAGCTAAATCATATTGTTTTAAAGCTAAATAAATATTACCTATACTGTTTTGGGATACAGCAATATTATAACTTATTGCTTCTGAGGGATTAATGACCGAATACGCAATTTTTAGTGCTTTGGTATGATAATCTAGTGCTGGTTTTATATTATCCATTCGTCTGTGAGTAACACCTAGCATATTCAGACTGGTAATTCTTAATTCGTCATTTTCTGCTTTATCTGCATAGTCTTTTGCTTTTTGATGTAAAATTATAGATGAATTGTATTTGGATATATTTCTGTCTATAACACCAAGTGCGTTTAATGCATAACTAGAGCCTACATTATATTTGCTAGCTACAGAGCTTCCTAGCAACTGCTTCATTTTTATGCTATCTCTTTTAAAAGGCTTAAAAATAGAATCAAGATATTGGTAATTATAAGGCTGGTATTCTGTAATTTTCGATAGGATAACTTCAAAATCTAATTCTTGTGCATTACTGTTAAGACAAAATAAAAAGACCGCTATAAAAAGACTGAAAAGCCTTTTTAAATTGTTCGAGAATAGATGTAGGACAATCATAAATTAAAGTTTTTCTAAAAAATCCGATTTCCTCTGTCTTGCAACAGGTATTTTATGATTACTATCCATAATAACATAGCCTTCATTTTTAATAAAGGCTTTTATTTTGTTTAGATTAATAATGTACGAGTTGTGAATTCTAAAGAAATAATGTTCTGGCAGCATCGCATCAACTTCTTTTAATTTTTTAGTAACAACAATTTTTTTTTGGTCTTGTAAATAGATTGTACTGTAATTACCGTCGGACTCTATATAAATAATATCGTCTAAATCAAGAAAAAGAAGCTTACCGTCTGTGTTAACTGTAATTCGTTTTTTATCGAACTGCGAATTAAAATTAGATAACATACGTTCTAATTTTATGCTGTTAATTGTACGATCACTGTGCTTTTTAATTTTATCGATTGATTCTCTTAAATCGTCAGAATCAATAGGTTTTAGTAAATAGTCAATAGCTTCGTGTTTTAATGCCTTAATCGCATATTCGTCGTAAGCAGTAGTAATTACAACAGCAAAATCTATGTTTGTTAATTGTTCCAGAAACTGAAAACCACCCATAGTTGGCATCTGTACATCCAAAAACAAACAATCTGGTGCGTGTTTTTCTAAAAAATTTAGTGCTTCGTTTGGATTTGTATATGATGCAATAACCTCAATTTCTTTGCTAAAGCTACTAAGCTCCCAAATTAAACTTTGTATTGCCTTAGGCTCATCGTCTACAATTACTGCTTTTAACATAGTGAAAAATATAGATTATAAATATATGTATATATTGATTGTTTTTAATAAAAAAATGTATGATAAGCCTGGTTTTGTGTATAATATGCTACAAAAAAAGGCTTGTAGTTAAATGTCTCCAATTATACATTATTTTTTACCATTTATACATTAAGGCAAATGAATGAGATATCTTATTCAGATATTTAGGTAATGAAACTAATCAATAAAGGTAAAATGGGGACTTTACTTTTATGGTTAAAGTTATTAATCAAATTAAGATCAGGGTTTATTTATTCTGACTTTTAGTTTCACGTTAAATTAAATTAAAAGTAGTTTTTAAAATTGCGTATTTTTAGTTTAGTTAGTTATTAGGGAAAAAAGAGCGTTCGAACAACGCTCTTTTTAGTTTTTAAAATTTGATAGAAACACTTCTTGTAAACCACCAATAAACACGGATACTAACCTTTATTTTTATACGATAAAACTTACAAAAAAAATTTAAACAACACGTATTTAAAAGGTTGATAAACAGCGTGTTAGTCTTATTTTTTAAAATCTTCAAGTTTTACGGGTGCTACAATGGTTTGTTAAAAACTTGTTGACAACGTTTATAAATTCCTCTTTTATTTTAAGTGACAATTGTCAATCTTTGTTGTAGGCAAAATAAAATATCTCACCGGTTTTTTTGATCAAAAAAAGTGTAAAAAATGAGATATTTTAAAAATACGCCCTTTTATTCCTTTAAGGGAAATTATAAAACATTTTACGGATTTATTAATTATTCTAAGAATGATTACACGTTGTTCTAATGGCTAGTTGGGCTTTAAACTAAAAAATTTATGGAGATTACGCAGATTATAAAAAGAGATTACGAAACAAGTCCGTTTGTATTAAACAAGATATCTAACGCTATTGAAAAGGCAATGATTTCAGTAGGTAATGGTACTAAAGAAGATGCTAATACTATTTCTGTAAATGTTTTACAAACGTTATTAGAAAGAAAAGGAAGAGATCATAAATATTTACCTACTGTAGAAGAGGTTCAAGATCTTGTTGAAGATAAATTAATGGAAAGTGCTTTCCATGATGTTGCAAAGGCATACATATTGTACAGAGACGAGCAGGCGCGGAGTAGAAAAACAAATATTTTTGAAAAGCGTATCAACTTAAAGCCTTATGAGTATCCACAATTGAACGATTATGTAGATGCAATTAGACATTCATATTGGATTCATACTGAATTTAATTTCACAAGCGATATTCAAGATTTTAAAACCAGGCTTACCATTGTAGAGCAGAATGCAATAAAAAATACTATGCTGGCAATTTCGCAAATTGAGGTTGCTGTAAAATCGTTTTGGGGAGACATTTATCATAAAATGCCAAAACCAGAAATAGGGTCTGTAGGTGCAACATTTGCAGAAAGTGAAGTGAGGCATCATGATGCGTACTCACATTTATTAGAAATCTTAGGTCTTAACAATGAGTTTAAAAACCTAAAGAAGAAACCTGTAATAATGAGACGTGTTCATTATTTAGAAACTGCTTTAAAGAACGCAAAAAGTGATGATAACAAAGAATACGCTGAATCTATTTTATTGTTTTCACTCTTTATAGAGCACGTGTCTTTATTTTCACAGTTTTTAATAATAATGGCCTTCAATAAGCATAAAAATATGCTTAAAGGGATATCTAATGTGGTTGAAGCAACTTCAAAAGAAGAACAAATTCATGGTGATTTTGGTATAGATGTTATTAGAATCATTAAGAACGAAAATCCAGCCTGGTTTGATGAAGAGCATAGTATGGTGGTAAGAGAACTATGTGAAGAAGCTTTTAGGTCAGAAAGTAAACTTCTCGATTGGATTTTTGAAGCAGGTGAATTGGATTTCCTTCCTAAAAACGTGATTAACGAATTTATAAAACAAAGATTTAATAATTCCCTTGAAAGCATCGGTATTGACAAAGTATTTGATGTAGATAGTAGTTTGCTAGAGCAAACCGAGTGGTTCGATGATGAAATCATCGGTACTAAGCACGGGGATTTCTTCGTAAAACGCTCTATCAACTACAGCAAAAGAACTAAAAGTATAACTAGCGACGACTTATTTTAAACTATGAACGACAACACTAATTTAGACCCCGAAAACAAAGTAGCAAACCCTCATACTACAAAAACTTCACATCAAGATGAATTAATAAAAGCCAGAAAAGAAGCCATTAAAGGGGCTAATACAGAACCAGAAATTAAATGGTTAACAGATCATAGTCGTCAGTTTTTAGCATCTGGTTATCTTACAGAAGGGATTACTCCAGAAGCGCGTATCAGAGAAATAGCCGATAATGCAGAAAGAATCTTAAAAATTGATGGTTTTGCGGATAAGTTCTATGGATATATGGCAGAAGGTTTTTACTCTTTGGCATCACCAGTATGGTCTAATTTTGGTAAAAAGCGTGGATTACCTATTAGTTGTTTTGGGTCACATATTTCTGATGATATGGGTGATATTCTTTATACGCAATCAGAAGTTGGAATGATGTCTAAACTTGGTGGTGGTACTTCTGGTTACTTTGGTAAGCTTCGTCATAGAGGTGCACCAGTAAAAAATAATGGTGAATCTTCTGGTGCTGTGCACATTATGCAATTGTTTGAAAAAATGGTTGATGTTGTAAGTCAAGGTTCTGTAAGAAGAGGTCGTTTTTCCCCATACCTACCAATTGAGCATAATGATATAAACGAATTTTTAGAAATCGGTACAGAAGGTAATCCAATACAAGAGTTAACACATGGTGTTACTGTTGGTAATGAATGGATGCAAGAAATGATTGATGGAGATTCTGAAAAAAGAGCAATCTGGGCAAAAGTATTACAAAGAAGAGGTGAGATAGGATATCCTTATATCTTCTTTAAGGACAATGCAAACAATACTGCTCCAGAAGTATATCAAGAAAATAAGCATGAAATCTACGCAAGTAATTTGTGTTCGGAGATTATGTTACCAACAAACGATAGATGGTCTTTTGTATGTGTATTATCTTCAATAAACTTATTGCATTACGATAAGTGGAAAAATACAGATGCGGTAGAAACTATGGTTTATTTCTTAGACGCCGTTTTAGAAGAATTTGTAACAAAGCTCGAAGTTTATAGAGACTCTCTAGATAGAGACGATAGACAAACTTTTATGTTTATGGAGAAGGCTTATAACTTCGCCAAAGAAAACAGAGCACTTGGAATGGGAGCTCTAGGATGGCATTCATTATTGCAATCTAAGATGTTACCGTTTGATAGTACTGATGCATTTAACCTTAACAGCGAAATCTTTAAAACCATTAAAGAGAAGTCCGTTAAAGCATCAGAAGAATTAGCTGAAAAATTTGGTGAGCCAGAAGTATTAAAAGGTTATGGAAGACGTAACGCGACACTAAATGCAGTGGCACCAACAACATCTTCTGCATTTATCTTAGGACAAGTATCACAAGGTATTGAACCAATATGGTCTAACAGCTATGTTAAGGATATCGCTAAAATTAAAACGACTATTAAAAACCCTTTCTTAAAGGCACTTTTGGTAGAAAAAGGTATGGATACTGTTGAGGTTTGGAAAAGCATTAGAGATTATGATGGTTCAGTACAACATTTAGAAGGATTAACTGAACTTGAAAAAGACGTGTTTAAAACCTATTCTGAAATTGACCAAATGACAATAATTTATCAAGCGGCAAACAGACAAAACCATATTGATCAAGGTCAGTCTTTAAATATAATGGTACATCCAGATATGCCTGTTAAGGACATTAATAAACTATATGTAACTGCTTGGAAATTAGGTGTTAAATCATTGTACTACCAACACAGTATGAACGCAGCTCAGAAATTCAAACAAAAGAAGGAATGTGCGAGTTGTGAAGGATAGTAATTAAGTTCAATAAACGTATTAAATATTAATGGAATTATCTCAAGAAATCACATCCATACTTTTAGATGCAGAGGCTAAAGCTTTAGCTTCTGTATATAAAAATGATGTTAATGTAGTGCCTGTATCTTCGGTTAAGGTTGTTGAAAATGAAATTTGGTTGATCAATTATTTTTTTGATAAAACTCTTTATAATATTCAACAAAATCCAAATGTTGCATTAACGTTTTGGAAAGGATTAAAAGGTTATCAGATTAAAGCGGAAACAAAATATATAACAGAAGGAAATAAATTTAAAAAAGCAACAGATTGGATTTCTGAGATTCACCCTAATCGTATTGTAAAAGGATTATTAGTTTTAGATACAGTTGATGTTTTTGATATTTCAATTGATAATAAGAGAATATAAATTACTTTAAAAATTATAATTTTTAAAGTAAAACCTAGTAAATTATAGTAATGATACTTTGTGGAAAATTCCCATAATATTTAAGGGTTTTCAATCCCCAACCAAAGTGTCAGTGCCTAAATACATATCGTCTTTATTATAGTACCAAGCTCTAACTTTTGGCATTTTTATGCCTTTAACTTCTACTTCTTCTGAAAGTAATATATACTCACCAGAATCTAATTTTTCTTTACCATTAGCATCTGTCTTAAAGAACTGATATATTTCCATTGCGTACGTTTCAGGGTTAAAATAAAAATACCAGACGTCACTACCAACAGCTTTATCATAGGTCACCTGAAAGACCAGGTATTCTTTGCCTTTAAACGTTTTGAGTTCAACTTTGTCACTAAGATTTGTGCCTGGATCTAAAAGTTTCATTGGTAATCCATAAAGGTAAGTGTAGTAATTTTTAAAAAACTTCGCTCGGTCACAAGATATATTTTTTTTAGGGTCTGAAACACTATCTAAATTCTTACGATTATTATCCATTCCACATTTTCCTTTAATTACAGAATATATAGTGGTTATGGTATCTTTAGTTGCTTTTACACTAAAAAACTCCCGAGCTAAATCAATACGTATATGACTAGTGCGCTCAGACGCATTTGGTGTTGTCATTACAACTGTAAAAGCGGCTCTAATTGTACTCCAGTTTTCATGAGGGTCGTGATAATCGATAGCGTTTTGTAATAGTTGCTCAGAGGTAATATTCTGACCAAACCCTATTATCGTAAAAAAAGCCAATAAAATAGAAAAATGTGTTTTCATAAACTTAAATAGTTGATTACAAATTACAAAATAAAAAAAAGCATCCAATGCCGAACTTTACGGGAGGATGCTTTTTTAATAAGTTTAGAAAGGTATATGGATTATTTTGCCTCCATCAACGCAAAAAACTTATCTATATTTGGCATTAAAATAATGCGTGTTCTTCTATTTTTAGAACGGTTAGTGCGAGAATCATTTTTAACTAAAGGTTGGTAGCTACTGCGACCAGAAGCTATTAATTGTTTTGGTGCTACCTTAAATTGTTTTTGTAATTTTTTTACAACAGAAGTTGCACGTAATACACTTAATTCCCAGTTATCTGAAATCTTTGCAGTATTAATACTTCTAGAATCTGTATGACCTTCAACCATGACATCTAAGCTAGGCTCCGAATTGATAACATCTGCCAATTTCTTTAAGATTTTATCAGCCTTATGACTTACTCTATAACTTGCTGTATTAAATAACATATCATCAGCAATAGAAATCATTACTACAGTGTCATTAATATCTACTACGATATCTTCGTCCTCTTCAAGATTATCAGTATTCATAGCTTTACTTAAATTATACTGTACAGCTAAATTCATAGAATCTTTTAATGTCTTAGCACCTGCTAATTTTTCAGGATCCACATTTTGAAGCGTTGCACGCATTTTTTCTTTACTTACTCCAGAAGCTACAGTACCATCTTTTGAAACTTCAAATTTGGCTTTGTTTTCTACAGATAATCCTTCAACATCCTGATTTAAAGATTGTATTTTAACATTGTAATCACTTACACGCTTTTCTATAACAGCAAACTTATTTTCTAAGTCTTCTTTTTCGACTCTAGTTTTGGTAAGTTCACTTTTAATTTCGCCATTTTCTTGTTCTAGTGCTAAATATTTCTTTTTTGAAACACAAGAGCTTAATAAAATTGTGGTGACTAATAGGATTGAAATTTTCTTCATGATTGGTTTTTAAATTAATTAATTCAATTCTATAACATATACGCTGAATGTTTGCTTTTGGATGTTGAAATGTCAACAATATTTAGATTTTATTAATTATAATTTCTTTAGATTATTTTAATAGTTAAATTTATTACCATGGCATACGGATTTACTGAGATATTACAATTATTAGGTGCCTTATGAATCTTTATTTTGGAATGAAATTGATGAGTAACGCGCTCGTAAAGCCAGCAGTAAATAAGATGCAATCCATATGAGAAACAATGGCATTAACCTTAATAATGTGTGCCCAAGATTGTTGAAATTCTTAAAGACATAAAAAAATATAAAAAAAGCTCATTGAATTAAAACAAGCGTCCAAAGAAAATATCAGAAAAAGCAATAAATCAATTGATAAACGTATAAGAAAAGATTTAATTTCTGCAGAGTCTGCATCATCATTATTCAATGATTGTACCAATATTAACGTCATAATAATAGAAGCTAATGGAGGTTGCTGAGTTATTGTTTAGTATAACTGACTCTTTACTAGACGAAAACAAAAAGTAAAAATTATAAACCATTACACATTTAAGTAGACATTACTTTATATTTTTGTTAATTATAACAATGGTTCTAAACTTTAATTTAAAGATATGCTAAGAAAGACTTTATTCTATGTTATACTAATTCTTTTAGCTTTTGCACTTTATTTTAATCCTAATTTTAAAACGATTTCTGCAGGTATTGCTATTTTGCTTTTTGGTATAATTATGCTCGAAGAGGGGTTTAGATTATTTACTAAAGGGCCATTACAAAACATTCTTAAAAAAGCTACGGATAAATTATATAAAAGTATTTCAGCAGGTGCGTTGGTTACAGCTTTAATTCAATCAAGTTCGCTCGTTTCGGTCATCACAATATCTTTTATTAGTGCAGGTTTAATAAGTTTAGCAGAAGGAATTGGATTAATTTTTGGTGCAAATATTGGTACAACAGCAACAGCATGGTTAATAGCTGGTTTTGGATTAAAAATCAAAATTTCCGCATTGGCAATGCCAATGTTAATTTTTGGTTTAATTTTTTCTTTTCAAAAAAGAGAATCCTTAAAAGGGATTGGAAATGTATTAGCTGGACTAGGATTTTTCTTTCTAGGAATTTATTACATGAAAGACGGTTTTGATGTGTTTAAACAATATATCGATCTTACTGAATATGCTATAACAGGTGTTTTAGGTGTAATAGTCTATACAGGATTAGGTATATTAATTACAACAGTTTTACAATCAAGTAGTGCTACATTAGCTTTAATTTTAACAGCTTTATCAGCTGGTCAGATAGAATATGAAAATGCTTTAGCTCTCGCCATTGGTGCAAATGTTGGTACGACAATTACAGCTGTTTTGGGTTCGTTGAGTTCTAATGTCGCAGGTAAAAGATTAGCGGGTGCACATTTAATATTTAATGTTACAACAGGGGTTGTTGCTTTAGCATTTATTTTTCCGTTAGCAAAATTAGTGAATGGAATGTCTGATACATTTGGTATTTCTCAAACAGATTATACGCTAAAATTAGCCTTGTTTCACACTATTTTTAATGTTATAGGTGTTGTAATAATGCTGCCTTTTATTAAAAAGTTAGAAAGATTTTTAATAAAAGTACTAAAAGAAAAAGCAGAAGAAAAGGATATTGATGAGCCTAAGTATTTATTTGAATCTGTTCTAAAATTTCCGGATGCTACAATTACAGCACTTATAAAAGAATCCAAATATTTATATAAAAATGCCGTTTTTGAAATAGTTGCGCATGGACTAAACATACACAGAGGTGATATTAAATCAGATTTAAAAATCAAGAAAATAATTGAAAAGTCCACAGAGGACATGCAGACTGATGTAGAAGAACTTTACTATAGTAAGTTTAAAACCATTTATGGAGAAATAATAAAATATGCGACAACAGTTCAAAATACTTTTAAACTGAATAAAAGGCAAAATGACACAGTTACAGAAATAAAGATTGCAAACCGTAAAATGGTTGAAATAATTAAAGATGTTAGAGAATTAAATAAAAATGTAACGATAGCATTAAATTCTGAAAATAAATATTTATCAAATGAATATGATATTTTTAGAAAAAAAGTAACAAAAGTACTTCGTGTCATTCATTTATTTAGAACTGAAGATGAATCTGAAAAATATGCCGAAAAATTAGCATTGTTAAAACAAGAAGCTAAAGATAATATTAGACATAGTAATAGCTCTATTGATCGACTTATTAGAAAGGATTTAATTACAGCAGAAATGGCATCTTCTCTTTTTAATGACTATACTAATGTGAATGATATGATCAAAAAATTGATTCAAGTGGCTGAATTGTTATATGGTAATAAGGATTCAATTTTAGAAGATATTGAATAATTTTCCATAATATTTCCTCGTAATTATAGATCAAAAATTGCTCGAAATCGCAAAAGTTTTTTTTAAATTAGGCTGTTTTGCTTTTGGTGGTCCTGCGGCTCATATTGCAATGATGGAAGATGAAATCATTGATAAGCACAAATGGATGACAAGAGATTATTTTCTCGATTTCATTGGTACTACAAATTTAATTCCTGGACCTAATTCTACAGAAATGACCATGCATTGTGATTATGAGCGAGCTGGCAAATCAGGCTTATTTGTAGCAGGAATTGTATTTATTTTTCCGGCAACAATTATTACTGCTATTCTAGCATATGTATATATTGAATATGGTCAACTTACAGAAGCAGAGCCATTGATATATGGTATTAAACCTGCTGTTTTAGCAATAATTGCAAGTGCAATTTTAAAACTAGGCAAAAAGGCATTAAAAAGTACAGAGCTTATTATTCTTGGTATATTAGTGCTAATAGTTAGTCTTTTAGGAGTAAATGAAATCGTAGCATTGCTGGTAGCTGGTGTAATTGGGATGCTATATTTTAAATCTAAATCGGTATATCAATTTAATTCTATATCTCCATTCTTGTTAATTCTTGGGATTAATATATCTGTTGCTAAGATTTCTACTTAAAAATTGTTTTTAATATTCTTAAATTTTGGTGCTGTATTATATGGGAGTGGCTATGTGCTTTTTGCCTATTTCGATGCAGAATTGGTAACAAGAGGTTTATTAACAAGAGTAGAGTTAATAGATGCTATTGCTATAGGTCAGTTTACACGAGGACCTGTATTGTCAACATCAACTTTTATTGTATACCAACTATCTGGGTTTACCGGTGCATTAGTAGCCATAACTGGGATTTTTTGCCATCTTTTTTGTTTGTGTTAATTCTTAACCCGTTTATTCCACGCATGCGTAAGTCAAAAATACTTGGTTATTTTTTAGAATTTGTAAATGTTGCTGCTGTGGCAGTAATGTGGGCTGTTTTTCTAATTATGGCAAAAGAGACACTTATAAAACGGCAGAGTACGGCAATTGCAACTATAGCTATAATTTTGACGTTTAAAATAAAAGTCAGCACAATGGACCATAATAATCGGAGCAATTTTGGGCTGTCTATTGATTGTTTTAACGAAATAAAAAAGCCATCAAAACTATGATGGCTTAAAAATTTATTGATAAATTTTACGTTTTATTCCCTTTTTTCAGAAGATTTTGAATTTTCAACAATTTCATCTATTACATCAATAGTTGCAGGCTCTACAGAACTATCAAAAGAGTTATGGTATTCCTCTAATAAACTCATTGTTGATTTAATTAAGTCTTTAGTTTCTAATAATACACTAAAATATAGTGTCGTATTTTTTGGACTCGATTCTTCTGTTCTGGTACGTTTAACTTGTTTCTTAATTTTTTCTTTTACAAGTTTATAAACTTCAGTTCTTTCATCTAAAATCGCACCGATTTGTTCAAAAGATTCAGATTTAAAAGCCGTTCTAGTATCTTCAAATAAAACTTCCAGTTTATCATCAATTTCTTTTAATTCTCTTATTTGGCTGAACTTAAGTTTCTTGTGATTGTTATTAATATGCTTGTGACTTACTTTAGCAATATAGTCCAAAGATTGTGTCATATCCTGCAGATAACCTAAAATATTAATATAAAAATCACTTGCTCCTAAACTAGATTCATCTAAATTTTTAATAAAATAGAAGACATTATCTCGTAAGTCATCTACTTCATCAGATAGTTTTACAACCTGTTTTTTGCTCTTTTTAAGTAAATCTAAATCTTGTTTAGCAAGTCCAACAATGGCATTTGAGTAGATTCTATTCGTTCGTTTCACTACACTGGCCATGTTGTTTGCACTTTCATGGATAACACCTTGTATAGAGCTGCTTTCTGCTTTTGTTAAACTGTCCTCGGCTTTTACCATTTTTGATTTTTTGTTATGAGCCATAGTGCTTCTAATTAATAGTGTAATAGCAACTATTAATAGAATAGGAAACATAACATTTAAATTCAAGTTTAGTAAATATGCGACTAAAGCAGCAGCCGCAAATGCACTAAATGCAGTAAAGAACCAACCACCGATAACATTTATTACACCTGCAACTCTATAAACAGCACTCTCTGCTCCCCATGCTCGATCAGCTAAAGATGTACCCATTGCTACCATAAAGGTTACATAGGTTGTTGATAAAGGTAATTTATAAGAAGTAGCTATTGAGATTAATACAGCAGCAACCATAAGGTTAACTGCAGCTCTTACTAAATCAAAAGCCGGTAAGTCGAATTTTTTATCTTTTGCTAAACTAATTACAGGTGTTTCAAATTGTTTATCAATTTTTGCTTGCCAAGATTCTGGTAAGATGTAAGAAGACATTTGTGACATAAACATGGCATATCTTACAAAACCACGAGATAAAAAATTAGGTTGAAAACGTTCTTTTGTTTCTCCCTGACTGGACAAATCTAATGATGTCTTTACAACGGCTTTAGCTTTTGTAGAAAACCATAAGGTTAATACCATAATCATTCCAGCAGCAAACAATAACCAGTTGTTTGTTGGTACTTTTTCTGCTAACACTGTCATTGGAAAATTATCAGCAGCCATTCCTGAAGCTGTCCACTCTGTAAATGCATTATATGCAGCAACAGGTACGCCAATAAAGTTAACCAAATCATTCCCTGCGAATGCTAATGCTAAAGCGAAAGTTCCAACAATAATAATTAGCTTATAGATATTGATTTTGATAAAAGCAATAATCGCATAAGATAATAGAGACCAAAATACTAAACTAGCAGTAACAATAGATAGAACTTCATTCTCCAAGAAATCTTTCATGGTACCACCTCCTAAAATGTCGAAGCTTTCTTTAGCATATGATGTGCCTTTTAGACCTTTCATAAAAATGAAATATGTAATTGCAGTTAATGCTATACCTCCAAATATAGCGCCAACCCATGCTGCTTTCTTTTCGAAATCATAAGATAATAATAGTCTGGAAACCCATTGAACTGCCGCTCCAATTGTAAACGCGACGACTACTGAAAGTAGTATTCCTAAAATAATTTGGGTGGCTTTTGATGTGTTAATGTAATTAATAACATCACCAAAACTACCATTGTCATGACCTATTTTAATTAGTGCCATGGCCACAGATGCACCAAGTAACTCGAAAACTATAGATACTGTTGTTGAAGTGGGCATACCAATACTATTAAAAAAGTCTAGTAATAGGATATCTGTTATCATTACTGCCATGAAAATAATCATGATTTCATTAAACATAAATTCCCCAGGATTAAAAATACCCTTACGAGCAACTTCCATCATTCCACTAGAAAACACAGCTCCAACTGCAACACCAATACTAGCAACAACCATTATGGTTCTAAAGGAAATCGCTTTAGAGCCAAGAGCAGAATTTAAAAAGTTTACTGCATCATTACTAACTCCGACAATCAAATCTGCAATTGCTAAAATGGCAAGAGCAATAATCATATATAAGTAAATATTATCCATAAGTTTTAATTAAAAATGTTTGTAAATATCCTTAGTCTATTTAAATGTAATGTTACCTAATTGTTATTTTTTAAAAATGAATATCAAAACCTAGTCTAAACGTAATGTTATCTTCATTACCATCTACAGTAGTATAACTTATATCAGACTGCACTTTTAATTTATGACCAACAACAAATTTGTTTACACCTAAGGTATATTGTTCTGTCGGTAAAGCACCCGTTACATTTTCGTAATCTAAAGTTGTAAAACGAGCAGCGATCTCATAGTTACTTTTAAATAAATAACCAGCTTGTAGGTTTAAAGCATTACCAGTTAAAACAACATCACCTGTTGGAGTAGTACCATCTGCTTCAGTTGCGATTTCATCTCCTGCTGATCTTTTAGCATATTCACCCATAAAAGAAAAGCCATTATACTTAAACATTGCATCAGCAAAAATTGTAGTCTGATCAGTTTCATATATAGTACCGTCAGTTCTAATCATATAATCACCTGCAAAACCTCGTTCTCTTACAGCATCTTGATTGTAGTTATATGTAAAACCTACCATTAATTTTGGTTTTGCTTCACGTTTTAGATCAGATTGACTATAATCTCCTTTAGATGTAAATTTTCCGAATGGTAAAAACTCTA
>ERZ1048872.829-NODE-829-length-30065-cov-5.495168_pt1 | contig 30065 bp, 16 predicted proteins | sample MGYA00383100_ERZ1048872 | MGnify/ENA primary metagenome ERZ1048872 (study PRJEB29581, sample SAMEA5548370) | metagenome | biome: marine; feature: coastal; material: water | depth 50 m | study: Short-term variability in the microbial, nano- and picoplankton...
CAGAAAAGAAATATAAAAAAATTAGAAAGCAGTTAGCTGCTGAAATGAATGAAATCATTTATTCAAAAAAATAATTTACAAATGAAAAACTTATCTATGTTGCTTTGTTTTGGGTTTTGCGTTTTTACAATGCAAAATTCTATTTCTCAAAAAAAATCTACAAAACAAAATGTTATAGTTATTATGACTGATGATATGGGTTATAATGATGTTGGTTTTAATGGATCTACTGAAATACCAACTCCAAACATTGATAGAATAGCAAATAATGGTGTGAAATTTACAAACGGGTACACATCCTATGCTGTTTGCGGGCCAAGCAGAGCCGGCTTTATGACGGGACGTTACGGACAACGTTTTGGTTTTGAAAGAAATCCACAATATCGTGCAGATGATCCAAATATGGGCTTACCAAAAACTGAAAAAACCATTGCCGAACATTTGAAAACAGTTGGATACACCTCAGGTATTATAGGTAAATGGCATTTGGGTACACATAAATCAAACCACCCGTTAAATAGAGGTTTTGATGAGTTTTTTGGTCATTTAGGAGGAGGTCATCAATATTTTCCAGAAAACTTAGTAATAAAAGATAGCTATTTTTCAGATGACTATATTCAAATTCCCTCAGAAGAAAAAGGCAAAAAACCCTGGAAAGGCTCTGCTGAAATAGCGAGTTACAGAACCTGGATTATGAGAAACCACGAAGCCGTAAAAACAAGTAAATATTTAACTGAAGAATTTTCAGATGAAGCGGTAAATTTTGTTGAAAGAAATCAAAAAGAGTCATTCTTTTTATTTTTATCGTTCAACGCTCCGCATGCACCAATGCAGGCCACACAAAAATATTTAGATAGATTTCCAAACATTGAAAATAAAAAACGACAAACATACGCTGCCATGGTGAGTGCTGTTGATGATGGCGTTGGACAAGTTTTAGATAAATTAAGAGAGTTAAATTTAGAAGAAAATACAATTGTTTTTTTCTTATCAGATAATGGAGGACCTGAAAGCAAAAATGGTTCTAACAACGGATTACTTAGAGAAGGAAAAGGGTCCATTTACGAGGGTGGTTTTAGAGTTCCTTTTGCTATGCAATGGAAAGGAGAATTAAAAAAAGGCGTATACAACAATCCGGTATCATCGTTAGATATTTTAGGAACAATAGCTAATTTGTCACAGGTCAAAATTGATAAAGACAAACCATTGGATGGTATAAACTTAATTCCTTTTATAAAAGGAAAAAAGAAAGGAATTCCTCATCAAAATATTTTTATTAGAAAATACGATCAAAAATTATTTTCTGTAAGAGATAGACATTTAAAACTAGTTGTTAAAAATAATGGAAAAATAAAAGAATTATACAATCTGAACAAAGACATTAGCGAGTCTAACAATATTGCATCTACTCATAATAAAGATGTTCAGCGTTTATATAAAATTTTAAATAAATGGGAGTCGGAATTAATTGATCCAACATTCCTAGGATTAATTCATACAAAAAGCTGGATTAATAAGCCTAAGAAGAAAAAAAATAAGATATAATTCAGGTTATAAAATATTTAACACTGTATTATTTTTATATTAAAAATTTATCTTATTTTAGTTCAGTACATTTATTAAAAAAATTACTAATAGTGATAAATCATTTTTGCACCTTACCTGTTTAAATCCCTTTTGAGTCTAATGCATTTCATTAAAGAACATTTTATATACTTTTTCACAATATTCAGCTTTTTTTATACGGCCTCTATATTTGCCCAAGGAAATCATAAGTTCGAACATATTGAATTACCTTCTGAAGTAGAAGATAGCAAAGCCAATTGTATTATTGAAGATTCTAAAGGTTTTATTTGGTTTGGATTTAATAATGGTCTGGTTATTTACGATGGTTACAAAGGAAGGGTTATTAATTGTGTTCTAGAAAACGGAAACACACGAGGGTTTGGCTCTGTTACTTCTCTAATTGAAGATATAAATGGTAAAATATGGATAGGGTCGCAACACGGAGTTTTTATTTATGATCCCATTACTGAAACTTCCCGGCGTCTCAATGACTCTAAAATAAACGGAAAAACTAGTCGAAGTATAAGTGCAACTTCAAAAGGAGAGATATTGATTGGAACTTTTTCAGGTTTACTTATTTACAGTTTGGAAGGCGAGTTTATTGAACAATACAAACATCAGCCCAGTATTAAAAATAGTTTAAGTAACAATGTTGTGAGATGTTCTTATGAAGATAGAAATGGTACTATTTGGATTGGCACTTATGATAAACTAAATGAATATAACAGAAAGCAAAAAAAGTTATCACATTATAAGTTACAATTAAGTGATTCATTATATCATTCCAATAATCTGATACTTAACATTAAACCTTTAAATACTAAAAATGATAGTATTTTAATTATAGGAACTGAAACAGGGTTATGTTTATTTAATACAGTTAGCAAAAAATTTAAGCAATTCAGTCATTCAGAAAAAAACAATTCTATTAGTAATAGTGTTGTTAAATCAGTTCACAGAGTTGATGATAAGTTATGGTTAGGCACCGATTTAGGGCTGAATATTTTTGACATTAAAAATCAAAGTTTTACAAATTTATACTACGATTATAATAATTCATTTACTATTAGCAACAATGTAGTTAATGACATTTACTTTGACAGTAACAGAACCCTCTGGGTTGCCACTGATACTGGTGTTGATAAGATTTATTTAAATGCAAATAATGTATTATTAAATCAGTTCTACAATAACACTACCGTTTTTAAAGATGGAGTTATCATTAATGATTTTTCAAAAAAAACCAACGGAACTATCTGGATTGCAACCCAACAGGGCGTATTTAAATTTGACCAGCTTAAAAACAAATACCACCAATTTTTACCTCCTAAAATTCTTCATAATAAAGTAAACAAAATTCTTTGTGACGAGAGTGATTTAATATGGATTACCACTTCTGGAGGATTAAATGTTTATGATTCAAAGAAGAACAAATTTTCAAACTACGTTTCCAAATCAAAAGGAAACAATGTATTAACATCTAATTATTTGACTAGTATTGCTCAAGATTCAAAAGGAACCATTTGGATTGGCACCAGTAATAAAGGATTATTTAAAATAGTTGAAAATAGTAATGGAACTTATGATTTTGTAAACTTTAAAAATGAGGTCACTAACGAAAATTCTATATCATCAAATACCATATTAGACATAAACTTTGATGAGTATGATAATGTTTGGATTGCAACATCTGCAGGAATTAATTGTTTTTACACTTTAAATGGAGTGTTTGAACGATTTACAGATAGTAATGAGTTTGGAGATGTGCCAAATCAATCAGTATCACAGCTTTTTATAGATAAAGAAAAAACACTTTGGCTATCATCATATGCAGGCTTGTTCCAATGGAATCCAAAAGTAAAAAAATTCACTCATTTTAAAAATTTACCAACAAATGTGACGAGTACGGTTGCTATTGATTCAATTGTTTATTTTATTTCCGATAATAAGTTTTACTCTTTTAATAATAATAACGGCACGCTAATAAGAGTTCCAAATCATAAAATTGGCTTAGATAATCCAAAAAAAATAAAGTTAATGGCTGATGAGACAATCCTATTGTCAGGTAAAACTGGATTTGCTTCCTTGAAGCCAACCAATTTAAAAATTGAAGAAGACAATACAACTGTTAAATGGACTCGTTTTTTAATTAGCAATACTGAAATAAAACCATACTCAAAATACAATTCAAGATATATCTTGAACAAGCAAATTGATGAAACTAATGAAATTATTTTAAAATATGATGAAAACTCGTTTCGAGTAGATTTTACTTCCTTACCATTTAATTCACAAAAAGATGTAGAATATAAATACATTTTAGAAGACTATGAAAACGATTGGAATATTTTAAAAGATGGTCAAAATTATGTATCGTTCACTCAAGTTAGACCTGGCACATACAACTTAAAAGTAAAGGCTAGCAACAATCAAGGCTTGTTTATTGGCAAAGAGAGAATCTTAAAAATCGTTGTTAAACCTCCTTATTATTTAACTTGGTGGGCATTACTCATTTATTTGTTGTGTTTTATTTTATTAATTCTTTTTTATCGAAAAATACTTTTAAATAGAGAAAGAGATAGAAGTGAATTAAAATTTGAAAAGCTAGAGCATCAGAAAGATAACGAATTAATAACACTTAAAACCCGATTTTTCACAAATATAACTCATGAGCTAAAAACCCCTTTAACTCTTATTAGCAGCCCTATTGACGATTTATTGACAAAAAAACTGGATGAATCTACTTTAAAAAGTTTAACCTTAGTAAAAAGAAACACCGATCGCTTAAAAAAGTTAGTAAATCAGATTCTAGATATTCGAAAAATTGAAGCGGGAGGAGAGAAACTACATATACAAAAGTATGATATTGTTAAGTTTTGCAATCAAATAAAAAATCAATTTAAAGAAGAATCCATTAGAAGAAATATTTTTCTTCAATTTTCATCAGAATTTGAATCAGAAAAAGTATGGTTTGATTTAGAAAAAGTTGAAAAGGTCATTTTTAATTTATTGTCAAATGCTTTTAAGTTTACACCAGATAACGGTACTATAAAGGTTTATATTGAATACGCAACTCATAAAAATGTAAAAAATAATTATATTTCTATTTCAGTTTCTGATACAGGAAGCGGAATTAGTAAAGAAAATCAGGTTAAGATATTTGATCGTTTTAATAGCCTTTCTTCTCCAAACTACACCAATCAAAGAGGAACAGGAATTGGCTTATCTCTAATACACGAATATGCTGCCCTCCACAATGGCACCATTAAATTTGAAAGCGTGTTAAATGTTGGAAGTAAATTTATCTTTTCCTTACCTAGATACAAGTCTTCTCTCCAAAATTATGAAGTAATAGCACCTTTAACTAAATCACCTTCAAAAAAAGTTATTGAGAAATTTAAAAAAATCACAAATAGAAACGAAGAGTTTATAGAAGAAATAAACGAGGAAGAGAATTACTTAAAAGTCTTAATTGTTGAAGACGATTCAGATATGCGCGATTATTTGACTGCAGGCTTAACTTCAAAATATAAAGTTTTCGAAGCTGAAGATGGGAAAGAAGGATTTAATAGAGCCGTAAAGGAATTACCCAATATTATTGTGTCAGATTTAATGATGCCAAATGTAGATGGTATTGAATTTTGCAAAAAACTGAAGACCGATATAAGAACCAGTCATATTCCATTTATTTTGCTTACTGCAAAAAGTGGAATTGAGAATAAAATAACAGGAATTGAATCAGGTGCAGACGACTATATTCAAAAACCTTTTAATTTGGAACATTTAACTGTTCGAATGAAAAATTTGATAAAACAGCGAGAATCCTTGCGAAAAATTTATCTGAAGCAATTAAAATTAGAACCTTCTGAAATAACGGTTAATTCTTTAGATGAGAAGTTTTTGGACGACTTGCTGGCCAAGATTGAAATAGAAATGGACAACTCAGAGCTAAGTGTAAAATTACTTAGTAAAATGCTAGGTATTAGTCCAACCAATTTATACCGTAAAATCAAAGCTTTAACAGGTCAAACTGCCACTGAATTTATACGGAATATACGGTTAAAAAGGGCTGCTCAATTATTAAAAAATGAGCACCTAAATGTTTCAGAAGTAATGTATATGGTTGGCTTTACGCATCACTCCTATTTTACACGATGTTTTAAAGAATTGTTTGGAGTTTCTCCAAAGTCTTATTCTAAATAACTTCTACTTTACAAAAGTGACATAGAAACCTTTTTCGGTATTCTTTGTAAATTTATTAGATTTTACAAACAATACTGCATTGTTGTCTCAATGCCAGGTATGTTCTAGATGGTTCTTAGTAGTCCATAAATTTTATTTTATTATCAAACTACTATAAATAACAAAACTACTTAAAAGACACATTCCTAAAATGCTTCCTAACACATAAAAAACAAATAATAGCACAAAATAAACATATTTCATATGTGTTAATTTAATGTTAATATGTTACCCTTTTTAAGCGTGCTGTATCACTAAATTTGCTTGTGTAATTTTAATATTAAGTTAGATGAATCTAAAGAAAAATAAAGAATATTGGCCAGAGGCTTTAGTAGTAATTATAATAGTTCTTAGTTTCTTAATTTTAAATTACGAGTTAATTGAAATTTATTTTTAGTACAAAAACTTTCGTAAATTTCAATTGAAAAAAATATAAAAAGTTAAATGGTAAAATCTAGAATAACAATGATAAAATTTGAATGATAATAAACACTATTATTTTTTAAATTTATCTTTATTTATAAATAAGAAAATTAATTAATAACCAATTTCTAAAAGTATGTATAACAAAAATTTATTAAGATCCTTGTATCTTCTTTCATTTTTCTTAGTATTCTTGAATCAAGGATGCCAAGAAAGCTCATTTGGAGAAGATATGCAGGTGGTCAAAGTTCCGGAAAGTTTATCTTATCCTGAAATTGTCAACGCACGAGAATTTAGTTACATTGAATCGGCTGTACCAACTGTAGATTCTAATGGACATTCACTCGTTTTTGAATTAGTCAATATAAAAAAGGATAGTCAAATTCTTGACGATTCTTATTTGAGTTCTGTTACTATTGAACAGTCTAAGGCTATTGAATCGGAAGTAACAATAAATGAAACTGGCGAAAATACGACCGTTAACCTTCAAGATTTATCTAATATGGGTAAAATAATAATTGAAGATGGAAACCCTTTTGCAGCTGGTGATTATTATTTTACGATAGAACTGATTAACGAAAATTCAGAAACAGTTGTTTTTGAAGATGCTTTTCATTTAAATGTTGGACCTCAATTATCCGAAGGAATTGCTTACTGTCCGTTTAAAATGAATTTTGTAAGTGGAGAGAACACCGCTTCAGGACCAGTAGATTTATTTGGTGGAAACCCTGATGTTAGATTTGAGTTAGGCACTGAATCAGATAAATTAACGATCGATCCTGCCACTGGTGTTATCTCAATAAATCCAGCATATACAGTTACAGAGACAGAATATCTATTTCCTATTATTAATGTAATAAGTAATATAAGTGAAGAAATATTAAGTTTTGAAGAAAAATTTACTGCTGTAATTTCTACAGCACCTGTTGCACTTGACAAGGAAAAAGATTACTTCTTCTTTCCAACATTAAGAACTACCGCTAAGAAAAATGTAGGTTTAGGTGGAGATGGTTATTCAAGAGTATTTATTGAGCATAAAGGTATAAAAGCAGGGGATGCAGAAGAAACATCTGATTGGTATGTAACGAATGCTTTGTGGAAATCTCACAAGAATAATACAAAGTTTTTACCTCCTGTGCCTACACCAGATGCAGCAGCAGTTAGAGCTGAATCAGGAGTTTCAGGTACAACTAAATTACTAATGCCTTGGTGGACTATCGTAAATCCATCAGACACATGGATAGTAATAGATCCAGTAAATTTGGCATTGTACGAAGGATGTTTCGAATCTAAGGCTGTTTTTTGGTATAATTTATACTTAAATAATTTTGCTTGTTATGAATTAGATGGGACAACGCCTATTGGATTGGAGGTATATATTACCAACAATTATACAGGAGATACTACTACTACAAATTGGACACAAGTAAACGATATTTTGGAATGTGAAATCAATAATAATGGTACCGTATTTACGGGTACTCCATATCCAGGTGATCAAACAGGATTAGATCCAGATGGTCTTAAAGATCCGAACAAAAACGCAAATAACTTATGGGTTAGAAGTGAATTAAATTTGGAGGATTACAAAACTGAAACATCTTTTACTATTGCGTTTAGAGTCAAAACATATTTTGACACTGCACCAAACTGTCCTGTTAATGGATCAGCTCAAATATCAAATATTCACTTTGTAGCCTCAGAAAAATAAAAATATTATGATAAACAAAACATATATATTTCTTATTGCAGTTTTAATTTCTGCTATAGGATATTCACAAAGCACTATTACAGGTGTAGTAAAAGATGAAAGTAACATACCACTTCCAGGGGTAAGTGTAATTATTAAAAACACAAATACCGGAGTAACAACAGACTTTGATGGAATTTTTTCAATTCAGGCAAAACCTGAAAATGTTTTAACAATCTCTATGCTTGGTATGGTAACCAAAAACATAAAAGTTGGCAGCCAAAAAAGAATTGATGTAATTTTAAAAACCGATGTTGCGCAACTTGATGAAGTTATAGTTATTGGTTATGGTTCTGTTGCTAAAAAAGATTTAACAGGATCTGTTGCCACTGTTAAACTTAAAGAAATCGAAGAAGTTGTTGTAGCTAATTTTGATGAAGCTTTAGCAGGAAGAATAGCTGGGGTAAATGTTACCTCTAGTGAGGGAACACCAGGTGAAGCTTTAAAAATTGTTGTAAGGGGTGGTAATTCAATTACCAGTTCAAATAATCCATTATATGTAATTAATGGCTTGCCTTTAGAAGATTTTGACCCAAGTACTATTAATACTTCAGACATCGAATCATTTCAAGTATTAAAAGATGCTTCTGCCACAGCTATTTATGGTTCCCGAGGAGCAAATGGTGTTGTGGTGATTACCACAAAGTCTGGTAAATCAGATACAAAATCAGAAGTAACTGTTAATTTTTCAACTTCGTTACAGGAGGTTTCCAAAACTTTAGATGTGTTAAGCCCATATCAATACGTTAAAAACCTTGAAACTCAATCAATTGCACGAGACAACTGGCAGTATTTACCTAATGAAACTGGCAGTAATTTGTATAACTTTATGAAAAGATGGGTAGATCCAGAATTATACAGAGATATGGAAGGTGAAGATTTTCAAGACATGGCTTTCAATTTAGCAACAATGTCTCAAGGTGACATTTCCATTAGAGGAGGTAATAAAGATACAAACACAGCATTTTCAGTTGGTTTTGTAGATCAAGACGGTGTTTTGATTACCACAGGTTTTAAAAAATTCAATACCAATTTTACCATTAAACATAAATTGAGTGATAAATTGAGACTTTGGGGAAGTATGAACTACACTAAAGCAAATAGACTTGGTGCTCAAATGAGAAACGGTAAAGGAAATCAATTCTTAAAAAACCTTCTTTTTTACAGACCAGTAGATCCTCTTAATCCATCAGGTGGAGAGCAAGAAGGTGGTCTAATTCCTGGTGTTAACGATTCGGAATATCAAAACTTATTCAATCCTGTAGAGGATATGAAAGGCACAACACGTGAAAATAAGTCACATAACATTCGTGTTAATACATCACTAACTTATAAAATAAATAACGATTTTACATTTAAAACAACTAATGGGTTTAATACAACCATTGGAAAACAAGAATTATTTTATTCGTTAAATACACAACAAGGATCCAGATCTTCAAATGGTATTAACGGAAGGATAGATGGTTATGAAAGATCAACATTCTCAAGTTCAAATACGCTTGCTTTTAATAAAACACTAAACCGTAACTTTTTTAACGTTTTGGTTGGGCAAGAATATGTGCACAACACTAACTGGAGTGATAGATTGGCTAATAAGAACTTGCCTACAGATGCATTTGGGATTAATAACTTAGACATTGCAACACAACCAACAATGGCTATGACAAATTACTCTCAGAATAAATTGATGTCGTTTTTTGGACGTGCAAATGTTCACTTAAACAATAAAAAATATTTATTGACAGCAACATTTAGAGCGGATGGTTCTTCAAAGTTTAGACCAGATAACAGATGGGGTTATTTCCCATCGTTCTCAGGTGCTTGGAAAATAGCAGATGAAGGTTTTATGGATAATGTTGATTTTGTGAACAGTTTAAAATTAAGAGCTGGTTGGGGATTAACAGGAAATAATAGAATTGGAGATTATAATTCTATCAATCAATTTGGAATTAATATTTGGAATCCATATGTGTTTGGTCAAGGTGAAGAGTATCAGCCAGGAGCTGTACAAACAACTTTTGCAGTACCCGATTTAAGATGGGAAAAAACAGGGCAAACAAACCTTGGTATAGATTTCTCCTTGTTTGATTCAAGATTCTCTGGAACGATAGATTATTACGAGAAAAAAACAAATGATCTTTTATTATGGGCTGATATGGCTTTGAGTAGTGGATTTGGAGCTGTAGCACAAAACGTAGGATCAGTTAGTAATAAAGGATTTGAAGCATCATTTTGGGGTAAAGTTGCAGATACTAAAAATTTCTATTGGCACTCTAGTATTAATATCTCAACAAATAAAAATAAAGTTTTAAGCTTAAATGATGGTCAGGAATTTATTAAATCAGACCCGGGACTTGACTGGAATAGTGAATACTATTACATTTCAGAGGTAGGAAAACCTGTAGGAATGATGTATGGATTGGTTTTTGATCGTTTATACCAAGTAGAAGATTTTATTTATGATCCAACAGTTGATTCGGTACATCCATATATTCTTAAGGACGGTGTAGCTGCAAATCCACATGGACAGGGCCCTGGACATGCATTGTACGTAGATCAAAACGGTGATGGAATCATTGATCAAGACGACCGCGTGGTAATTGGCGACCCTTATCCAAAACATTTTGGTGGATTTACCAACAACTTTAAATACAAAGATTTTGATTTATCAGTATTGCTACAATGGTCTTATGGTGCAGATGTTTTCAATGCCAATGAGGCATTATGGGGTCACCCATCACATAATTCCAGTTTTAGTAAATTAGCAACTATTGCTGATGCCTGGACACCTTGGAATACAGATACTGATGTAATTGCACACTATTCAAATGGTTTAGCAACCTGGCCACGACCTGGTTATAAAGGAGACACAAGATATATAGAAGATGGAAGCTATTTACGATTGAAAACAATAACTTTAGGGTACAATGTTCCTATAAAGAAAACAGGATTCAAAAGTTTAAGACTAGCAGTGTCTGGTCAAAATTTACATACCTGGACCAAATACTCTGGGTTTGATCCGGAAGTTAATGTAGGTGGTACTTTAATGCCTAACCTAGATTATTCTGCATATCCAAAAAGCAGAACGTTTAGTTTCTCAGTTTCAGCTAAATTTTAATAATTATGACCATGAAAAAAATAAAAACAATATATACTAAGGGATTGCTAATACTAGGATTATTAGCTATATGTACTAGTTGCTCAGATGCGCTAGAATTGGAGCCCGAAACTACGTGGGCCGCAGAAGAATTTTACGGCAACGAAACCGATATTAATGCAGCACTTGCCGGTATTCATTCTCATTTAAGTTCCTATAATGGTTTTGGATTTACAATTCAGCAAATGGCTATGGGAACTGATGAAAGTTACAAGTTAAAAAGTTGGAATGAGCGTTTTCCAGCAGGAATAATGTCGCATAACCCAGCTTCAGAGGGTGTAACAGCATTGTATCAAAATTTTTATGGAGGAATTAACAATTGTAATAACTTCATAAAATATATAGATCCTGCCAATTTTGAAGAAGAAGAAGATTATAATAATTTCTTAGGTGAGGCAAGATTCCTAAGAGGATTTTTCTATTACCATTTAACACTTTGGTATAATGAAATTCCTTTAAGATTGGAACCTACTAAAGATCAAAGTTCAAATCACATGGCTCCTTCTCCAGTTGAGGTTATTTATCAACAAATTATTGATGATTTTACATTTGCAGCAGAAAATTGTCGCAGTGCCTTTGATGCAAAATACGTGCCTGGTCACACCAATAGTATGGCAGCCCATGCTATGCTGGCAAAAATATATTTAAAAGCAGCTGGGTATCCGTTGCAGGCTTCTGAAATAAACGGGAAAAACCCATATCAGGCGGCTAAAGACCATTGTGCAATTATAATGAATGATGGTAATCATAGTTTAAATTCAAGTTATAAAGATGTATTTTTAAATTACATCCAAAACAGATTTGATTTAAGTGAAACATTGTTTGAAGTTGCATATTCAAATGGTACAGCTTTAGGACTTAATATTGGAGGTAGAATAGGTTCTTTTAATGGATTGTTTTATGGTATCAATGGTTCCAGAATTAATGAGCCTGTCTCTCAACCTGAAATTTCACCTGGCCCAGTTCATGAATACATCTACGAAGAAAATGATAGTCTCAGAAGCCATTGGAACAACCCACGTTATGGAGCTAATAAAAATAAATGGAATCCTAATGGTGTTGTAACGCCAAAAAATGCTTTAGATTGGGGTTATACCATTGGGAAATTTAGAAGATGGGATGCTGCTTACCCATGGGATATTGAAAAAACTAATGAACAACTTAATCCAATAATTACATTAGAAACACCAACGCCAGTTAATCAGAATATTACAGGAATTAACTTTCCTCTTATAAGATTTTCTGATGTATTGCTAATGTTTGCTGAAGCGGCAAATGAGTTAGACGGTCCAACAGCTGAAGCGGTTGCAGCAGTTGATTTGATAAGAAATAGAGCTGGTATAGAAAACCTGGCTATAGTAAAACCTGATGCAGTAGCAGGTAAAGATGCTTTCTTTAGCGAAATTGTTGATGAGCGACTTAGAGAACTTTGTTTTGAAGGACACAGAAAACATGATTTAATTAGATGGGGATTACTTGAAGAAAAACTTCAAGAACTATATGAGTCTATTTATTATTATCCTGCAATGGGTAATACAAAGGCTGGTAATCATGCTGCTAATGCTTATAAATATCGTGCTTATACACGTTTTGATCCGTCAAAACATTTGTCTTTACCTTATCCTGAGCAAGAGGTGTTAATAAACAATCTTTTGGATCAAAAACCAGGATGGTAAAAACTAAGTTTTAAGAACAACTTAAATAGTGTTTAAAAGTATATTCAACCCTCTTTATAAACACTAATTCAAACACCACTATTAACAATAATAGTGGTGTTTAATAAACTCCTGTTTATATCTCAGTTTTCTTTATTGTTTCGCTTTTGTAATAAAGTTACCCAATAGGAAATAGAGATGTACTATGCAATACCTTATTCTAATTAAAACATAATGAAAACAACTACAATAAAAATAACAAGTCTTTTTATTCTGTTGATTTTAATACAATCGTGTGCAAAACCACAAGAACGAATTAAAGAATCTTTCAACGAGAACTGGACCTTTCAAAAGGGAGAAACAGGTACAGAATTTGAATTAAATTTTAACGATTCTACTTGGCGAACACTAAATTTACCGCACGACTGGGCAATTGAAGGTCCATTTGATAAAAAATACGACGCCAGAACTGGAGGTTTACCTATTTATGGAACCGCCTGGTATAGAAAAGCGTTTACAATTGATGCTTCTCAAAAAGGAAATCAAGTTACTGTGGAGTTTGATGGAGTCATGAACAATGCTGAAGTTTATGTAAATGGCAAAAAAGCTGGAGAACGTCCATTCGGATATATAAGTTTTGAAGTAGATATTACACCTTTTTTAAAATACGCAACAGAAAATGTTATAGCAGTTAGGGTTGACCCAAAAGAATTATCAGCACGCTGGTATCCAGGTGCTGGGATCTATAGAAATGTTTACTTAAACATAAAAAATCCAGTAAATATAGCATACAAAGGTACGTATATAACCACTCCAAAAATTACAAAAACCGAAGCTGAAGTTGTTATTGAAACAACGCTTCAAAATAAATACAACCTAAAAGATAATTACGAACTTGAAACTACCATATTAAATAGCAGTGGCACTAAAATAAGTTCTATTAAATCTAAAATTGAAGATTTCTCAAATTCAATATCACAACAGCTAATTGTTGAAAACCCAAATTTATGGGGTTTAAATTCACCATCATTATATACAGCAACATCAGTTTTATTAAAAAAAGGCGTTGCTATAGATAATTATGAAACTACATTTGGAATTAGATCTATAAACTATTCACAAGAAAAAGGTTTTGAATTGAATGGAAAACAAGTCAAATTCAAAGGCGTTTGCTTACACCACGATTTAGGTCCACTTGGAAGTGCCGTAAATTACAGAGCTACTGAACGTCAATTGGAAATAATGAAAAGTATTGGTGTAAATGCTATTAGAACCAGTCACAATCCACCTTCACAAGAACAACTAGACTTATGCGACAAAATGGGGATTTTAGTCCAGGTTGAAGCATTTGATGAATGGGCAATGCCTAAAGTAGAAAATGGTTACAACAAGTTTTGGGACGAATGGCATGAAAGAGATTTGAGAGATATGATAAAACGCGACCGAAACCACCCTTCAGTTGTAATGTGGAGTATTGGAAATGAAATTAGAGAGCAACGCAATAAAAAAGGCTCAAAAGTTGCTCAACATTTAGTAGATATTTGTCACAATGAAGATCCAACCAGACCAGTTACAGCAGGTTTCAATAATTATCCGCAATGCATAAAAAATGGTTTGGCAGGTACGCTTGACTTGGTAGGTTTTAATTACAAACCAACACAATACAATAAAGTTGTAAAAAACAACCCTAGTTTTATTGTATATGGAGCTGAGACAGCATCCACCGTTAGTTCAAGAGGTGTATATCATTTACCAGTAGAAAATTACGACAGACACGAATCGCTACAGGTAACAAGTTATGATATTGTTAGTCCGCCATGGGCTTATCCACCAGATTTTGAAACCTATGCTCAAGAAACAATGCCACATTCTTTGGGTGAATTTGTATGGACAGGTTTTGACTATTTAGGTGAACCTACACCGTATAATGGAAGAGACAATGAAACACACGGCAAATGGGAAGGCGATTGGCCTTCACGCAGCTCGTACTTTGGTATTGTAGATTTATGTGGATTTCCAAAAGACCGATACTATTACTATCAAAGCAGATGGACTGAAGAACCAATGGTTCATATTTTACCTCATTGGAATTGGGAAAACTCAAAACATAAAGAAATTCCTGTGTATTGTTATACAAATGCTGATGAGGCTGAATTATTTCTAAACGGAAAATCATTAGGGAAAAAAGTTATGGGAGTTGATAAAACGACTATTCCTGCTGAATTTTCTTGGTGGAAAAAACCAGAAACAACCTGGGATTCACCTTATAGATTAAACTGGAACGTTCAATACGAACCAGGTGAACTTAAAGTTGTAGCCTATAAAGATGGAAAACCGGTTGCAGAAAAAACAATTGTTACCGCAGGAAAACCGCATCAAATAAAATTAGTTCCAGATAGAACTGAAATAGATGCTGATGGAAATGACCTATCTTTTGTTACTGTCAAAATTGAAGATTCAGAAGGTAATTTTTGTCCATTAGCTGATAACTTAGTGAATTTTAAAATTGAAGGCCCTGCAACTATTGCAGCCGTAGGAAATGGAAATGCTGCAACAACTGAACCTTTTCAAGCAAATTATAGAAAAGCTTTTAACGGCTTATGTATGTTAATTATAAAGAGTAGAAGAAATGAAAAAGGAGCAATAAAAATTACAGCTAATTCAGAAAATTTAAAAAGTAGCACCTCAACTGTTATATCAAAATAAACTAATGAAAAAAAGATATTTAGGAATCCTATTAAGTGCACTATTTTTAGTTAGCTGTAAAAACAATGCTCCAATTGAAAAAACCTCAGGAGCTGTTAAAGAAACAAAGCCAAATGTAATTTATATTTTGGCTGATGATTTAGGTTATGGTGATTTGAGTTTTACTGGGCAAGATAAATTTGACACACCTAACATAGACAAACTAGCCGAAGATGGTATGGTGTTTACACAACACTATTCCGGAGCAACCGTATGTGCACCATCTCGTTCGGCATTATTAACAGGAATGCATACAGGTCACACCGTAATCAGAGGGAATAAAGAAGTGAGGCCAGAAGGGCAACATCCTATGCCAGCCAGTACCTACACCTTAGCAGAAATGTTAAAGGAAGAAGGTTATAAAACCTCCGTTTATGGAAAATGGGGACTTGGCTACCCAGGTTCAGAAGGTGATGCAAATATGCAAGGATTTGATGAATTTTATGGCTACAATTGTCAACGAATTGCACATAATTATTATCCATATTACTTGTGGCACAACCAGGAGAAAATTATGCTTAAAGGTAACGAAGGAAAAGGACAAGCCGTTTATGCTCCAGACTTAATACATGAAAAGGCGTTGGATTTTATTGAAGAAAATAAATCTGAGCCATTTTTTATGTTCTACGCTTCTGCCCTACCTCATGCTGAGTTGCTATTACCTGAAGAATATATGACAAAATACAAAGGAAAATTAAATCCTGAAACAAAACATGAAGGAGTTGACGACGGACCAACCTATAAAAATGGAGGTTACGGATCTCAGGAATATCCTCACGCAGCATTTGCTGGAATGATAAATCACTTAGATTCTCAGGTTGGTGATATTGTACATAAATTAGAAGAACTTGGAATAGCAGATAATACTATTGTAATATTTACATCAGATAACGGACCGCATAGAGAAGGTGGCGCGGATCCTGATTATTTTAATAGTAACGGAATTTATAAAGGTTACAAACGAGATTTATATGAAGGTGGAATTCACGTGCCTATGATTGCTAAATGGCCAACAAAAATTAAAGCAGCATCAACTTCTAATCATATTTCTGCCTTTTGGGATATTATGCCAACCCTAGCAGATGTAACTGGTAAAAAGTTATCCGATAATCTTGACGGAATTTCATTTTTGCCAACACTTTTAGGAGAAGAAAATCAAAAGAAACACGAGTATTTATATTGGGAGTTTCACGAAAAAGGTGGAAGAACTGCCATTAGAAAAGGTAAATGGAAAGGTGTAAAATACAATGTATTAAAAAAACCAAAACAACAAATTGAACTTTTCAATTTAGAGAACGATCCAACAGAAGAACATAATTTAGCTTCTCAATATCCTGAAATAGTAAAAGAACTTACAAAATTAATGCAGGAAGCCAGAACTCCTTCTGATATATTTCAGTTTGCTGCACCTACGTATTTAAATGCAGATTAAACTAAAAATTATGCTAAAAAAACTCTCCATACTACTAATTAGTCTGCTATTCATTAGCTGCACTAATACTGAGAAGAAAAAACCAAATGTGGTATTGATTCTGGTTGATGATATGGGGTGGACAGATTTAGAAAGTTTTGGAAGTGATCTTTATCAAAGTCCAAATATTGATAAACTAGCAAATGAAGGCGTTCAATTTACAAACTCATATAGTTCATGTACTGTATGCTCCCCAACACGAGCATCTATTGTTACTGGAAAATACCCAGCACGAATAAATGTTACTGATTGGATTGAAGGCCACAAATTTCCCTGGGCAAAATTAAATGTACCAGATTGGACCATGTATCTAGATGCTGAAGAATATACAATTGCCGAAGCTTTTAAAGATGCTGGTTATAAAACAGCGCATTTTGGTAAATGGCATCTTGGAGAAAAAGAAGAAAACTGGCCAGAAAATCATGGCTTCGACTTGAATGTTGGAGGGTGGAAAAAGGGAGCGCCACATAGAAATAAAAAAGAAGGTTACAATGGTTATTTTACACCTTATGGAAATCCAAGATTGAAGGATGGACCAGATGGCGAATATTTAACCGAAAGACTTAGCAATGAAGTGTGTAATTATATTGACCAAAATAGTAACGAATCCTTTTTTGTAAATCTTTGGTTGTATAATGTTCATACACCTCTTCAAGCAAAACAAGAAAAAATAGACAAGTACAAAGTATTAATTGACAATACTTCAAATCATAAAAACCCAACATATGCTGCAATGGTAGAACATACCGATGATGCCGTTGGAAAAATAATTAATACGTTAAAAGAAAATGGATTGTACGAAAATACAATTATCTTATTTTCATCAGACAATGGTGGCTTAATAGGAAAATCGAAAAAGAAAGTTACTAATAATTCTCCTTTAAGAACTGGAAAAGGAGATATTTATGAAGGTGGTGTTAGAATACCTACAATTATTTATGCTCCTAATCATACTTTAACAAGTAAGAAAGTAGATGAACCTATAATTTCTATGGATTACTACCCTACTCTTGCGGATTTGGCAGGTATTACAACAGAAAAAATAACCTCTCAAACTGTTGATGGAAAGAGCCTGCTTCCTCTAATACAGGAAAAGGAGATGCAAAGGGAAGCTATTTACTGGCATTATCCTCACTATCATCAAGAAGGCGGAGTTCCCTATAGTGCTGTTCGTCTAGGTGATTGGAAATTGATAGAAAATTTTGAAACAAACACTTTTGAACTTTATAATTTAAAAGAAGATATTTCTGAATCAAAAAATCTCACAAATGAACAACCTGATTTGGTTGCTGAGTTAAAAAATAAATTGACCGAGTGGAGAGTACAAGTAAATGCTCAATACGCAAGTCCAAATGAAAATTTTAAAAAATCAAAAGAAAGAAAAAAGAAGTGATTTTACGCATGTGTTACATATCAAGAATAATTGTTCTATTTAGTTTTTTCTTCATAGCAATTAATAGTTATGCACAAGAACATATACGTGTTGATTTTTCTTTAGTTAAAAAATCCAATGTACATCATGGAGTTGCATCTGCAAACCTGTGTTGGCTGCTAGATTCAGATAAAAATAACCCAAACTCTAAAAAAGCTTTTTCTGAAGCAGTGGAAGAAATGGGGATAGGTTCTTTAAGGTTTCCTTATGGTCACCTGGCAGATAACTATTTATGGCATACACCTCCTTTTAATAAGGTAAGCAAGGGATTAAGACCAAAAGTAGCATCGATGAGTCAGGCTCCTGGAAAATGGAATTGGGCTGTAAATTCTAGTGAAAGTTTTAAAAACGCAATGGATTTTAATGAGTACATGGAATTATGTCAAAAACTAAACATTAAACCATTGGTAGTTGTGAATGTTTTCTCTCATAAATATAAAAATGGTCCTTCACTTGATAAGTTGATTGAAACCGCTGTGGAATGGGTGAAATATGCCAATAAAATGAATTACCATGTGGAGTATTGGCAAATAGGAAATGAAGTAGATCATCATAAAGATTTATTGTCTCCCGAAGAATATGTGAACTGTTATCAACAATTTGCAAAAGCGATGAAAGGTGTCGATTCAACTATAAAAGTTGGCCCTGGAATTTTACAAAGTGTAAAATATTTTAAGGATATAGTAAATGCTTATCCGGATCTAATTGATTTTACTTCATGCCACCAATATATGTGGAAATATTTAGAAACCTGTAAAAATTACGAATTGTGGAAAGAGCATAAAAGCAATTACATTCCAAATGTGACAAGAATGCAAAAGGCAGTTAGTAATTCACCCAAACCAGCAATGGAAATTGTAATTACCGAGACAGGTGTATCACCTGCTGGCAAAGGAATGGGAAATGTAAATAATGTGAACAAAGCATTGTGGTATTTTGAAGTTTTAATGAATGAAATTTCACAACCAAATGTTGCTTTTTCTTATTTCTGGGGAACTCATTCACCTTGGTATGGAAATATAGATAACGATGAAAATGATCTAGCTGTATTGTTGAGAACAGATGATAATTCAAGAAAACCAATTGCTGAAGTTGTAAAACTGGTTAATACTCAAATTTTAGATAATATTGTGCAGACCAAACAAATTTCAGGAAAAGTAAGAACATTTGCCTCTATGAATCAAAATGGAAATAAATACAATATATTCTTAATGAATAAAAACAATAATGCTCAAAAAGTTGAAATTTCCTTAAACCAACTTCCAAACTCAGTTAAATCATTCTCTAGAATAGCATTAAAAGGTAAAAAACCTAATGACAGAAAATTAACCATTTCTAAATCAGAAAATATAAACATAAATAAAGATAAAACAATATTGACTTTAGAACCATTGTCAATAACCGTTTTAAACTCAATAATAAACTAATAAAAGCTCAAATGAGACTGTAAATATGAATTCTAAATCTATCTTAAAAAGTATCCTGACTATTCTAATAAGTCTGCAGTTTATTTCTTGTACCTCGGCTTCCATAATCGGTGATAAAACCCGAGAACGAGTATCTCTAGATTTTGACTGGAAGTTTCAGTTAGGCGATATTGATAGTGCTCAATTAGAAAGTTTTGATGATTCTAACTGGAGACTACTGGATGTACCGCACGACTGGAGTATAGAAGGAAATTATGACGAAGAGAATCCCGCTGGAATTGCAGGTGCATTTTTACCAACTGGGATTGGATGGTATAGAAAAAATATTACTATTGAAAAACTTCAAAAAGATAACAAATTTTTTGTAGAGTTCGATGGGGTGTATATGAATTCTGACGTGTATATAAATGGTCAATTACTGGGGAATAGACCTTACGGATACATTAGTTTTAGCTATGATTTAACTCCTTATTTAAAGGAAGGGAGAAATAGTTTAGCAGTTAGAGTAGACAACTCAAAATCACCAAGTGGCAGATGGTACACGGGTTCAGGAATTTACCGTCATGTTTGGTTAACCAAAACTTCAAATATATATGTTCCACAATGGGGAACAAATGTTACCAGTACAAATGTAACTAAAGAAAGCGCAACTATTCATTTAAATGGGGAACTTAAGAATGAAACAGGTTCAAATCAAAAAGTAGAAATTCAAAGTACTATTTATAATGCAGAAAATAAGGAAATTGTTTCTATAAAAAATAATATAAGTGTTGATTTGAATGGAGAATTTACGCAAAAATTTGAAGTTGAAAATCCAAATTTATGGTCTCCTGAAACACCTGAAATGTATGTACTGAAAACTAAATTATTTGTTGATGGAAAACTCAGAGACACCTATAAAACACCATTTGGTATTCGATCTATTGAACTACGAGGGAGCAGAGGATTTTTCTTGAATGGAAAATCAATAAAGTTTAAAGGGCTAAGCAATCACCACGATGCTGGTCCTGTTGGAGCTGCAGTACCAGACGATGTGTTATTTAAGCGTTTAAAATTATTGAAAGATATGGGCTGTAATGCTTTACGCACAACTCACAATCCTTTTTCACCAGAATTTTATACGATGTGCGATACTCTGGGAATCTTAGTAATGGATGAAGCTTTTGATGGATGGTGGAAAGCTAAAGCAACACATGATTACGGCAATTATTTTAAAGAATGGTGGAAAAAAGATCTTACAGATTTTATTAAAAGAGACCGAAATCATCCATCTGTGGTTATTTGGAGTATAGGAAATGAAGTGCCCCATTTTAAATCTGAAGAACAAAAAGAAATTGTAGATTTCCTTAAAAACATTGATAATACACGACCAGTTACACAAGGAAGAGGTCACTTAGCTCCTTATATAGATATTGCTGGTTTTAATGGGCACGGTGAATTAAAAGGTGTTCTAGAAAAATATCATAAACAAAACCCTGACAAGTTGATTATCGGTACAGAAATAACGCATACCCTACAAACCAGAGGTATTTATAGAACAAAAACATGGTACAGAACAAAAGATAATCCAGCACCCTGGGAAAAACCAGCTCATTTTAAAAACTTTGAATCAAAAGTTTATAAGATTCCTAATTTATCTGAAGAGGAAGTTTTCTCTGGAATTACAAAAAAATACCAATCCTCTTATGATAACTCAATAGTAAGAATTGGTGTTAGAGACGACTGGAAAAGAGTTGAAAAAAACGATTATTATATAGGAAATTTCAGATGGACCGGTTTTGATTATCTAGGAGAATCATTTGGATGGCCGGCAAGAACTGCTAATTTTGGAATTATTGATTTGGCAGGATTTCCAAAAGATCATTATTACTTGTATCAAAGTTTATGGAGCGATAAGCCAATGGTACATATTTTACCACACTGGACACATACAGGAAAAGAAGGAGTTAAAATCCCTGTAGTTATATATACAAATTGTGAAAGTGCTGAACTCTTTTTAAACGGAAAATCACTTGGTGAACAGAAAATGACTGATGAAGGTCAATTAGTTTGGCAAGTTCCTTTCAAAAAAGGTGAATTAAAAGTAATTGCTAAAAACAATAATAAACCTATTATTGAAAAGGTATTTTCAAGTGCAGGAAAACCATCTGAAATCCAATTAAATATTGATAAAATAGTTGTAAACTCTAATAAAACAGATGTAATTCATATAGAAGTTTCTGTTACAGACAATAAAAAAATTATGCATCCTGAAGCAAATAACTTAATCGAATTCGAAGTTTCAGGCCCTGGAAAAATAATTGGTGTAGAAAATGGAGATATTTTAGATCTTTCCCCTAATAAGGCCAACTATAGAAAAGCCTTTAAAGGAAAATGCTTGTTATTAATTCAAACTACTGCTGAAGCAGGTAATATTGAATTGAAAGCGACCTCAAAAGGTTTAAAATCTGCAACATCAAACATTACAGTTAATTAAAGGTAATTTATGAAATTATCATGCTAACTGCTGAACAATAAATTAATTTATAAAGATTTTTCTTTGAAAACAAATAAACTGAAATTTAAAATTATGAAACAAATTGGATTATTTTTGGTCATGGTGGTAATGACCCTATCAAGTTTTGCTCAATCAGCAGATAAACAAAATGTAAATAGAAAAAATTTGGCGTTAAAGTATGCTGAAATTGCAACTGAAGAATTTAATTTAACAGAAAATCAGCAGACAGCAGTTTATGAAAGAAAATTACAACATCTAATAGAGCAGAATAACGCAAAGGTTCAGTTCAAAAATGGCAAAATAACAAAAGAGCAAAGGAAAATTCCAAATAAGAAATTTAATAAATACCTAAGGAAATTAACAGGAAAGAAATATAATGAGTTAAAACCTTTTTATGAAAAAGTACGTAAGGAACTTTCTAAAATAAAATAATTTTTCTAAGTAAAAATAACCCCTAAAATTACTTTAATATGAGAAAACTATATATATTAATTTTATTCGTTTTATCGTTTGTTAATATGCATAGCTATAATTTAGACATAACTGCTGAAGCTGAAGATGCAACACTAACAGGAACCACTGAAGTTAAATACAATGACAATGCTTCCAATGGTATATTTATAAAATCATTTTCAAGTCCTACTACAGGCACTTTATCTTTTGATATAAATGGTGTTGTAACACAAGGAGTCTACAAATTAGAGATATTTCATTTTAATGACAACCAAGAGCAAAATATTGATATATCAATAAATGGAGGGACGAGTACAACAGTAACACTCCAAGAATCAAATTGGGCATATCAAAGTACTGCAAAATCTACATTCTTAGACATTACTCTTATTGCCGGGAATAATACTGTTACCATATCAACACCATACGTAACTGTATTGTTTGATAAATTTAGAGTTACAGATAATTTCAATGTATATTATGTTAGTTCTAGTGTTGGTCTTGACACCAACGATGGAAGTGTAAATGCGCCATGGCAAACCATAAATAAATTAAATCTTGCTTTTGCTAACGACTCAAATGGTGGTTGGATTGCACCTGGAGATAAAGTCTTATTTAAATCTGGCGATACGTTTTTAGGACAATTAATTACAAACCGCTCAGGATTAGATAATAATCATATCGAAATTTCAAATTATGGATCAGGAGAATTACCTATAATTTCAGGTTCATTTATTGCTGGTGGCTTTCCAGATGTTGACGACATTGAAAACGTTGGCGATTATATTCATCCAATTAAACTTACCAATTCTAGCAACCTAACAATAACTAATCTTTGGATAAAAAATGATCGTCAAAACAATAATAGATACTCAGATTGGCAAAAAGAAAAAAGTTATGGGATTCTAGTAATAGCAAACCAATATGGTGGAATTGTATCTAATTTAATTTTTAAAAATTTAAAAATTACCGATATTTTGAGCCCCGTAATTCCACCTTCTTCAGATTTTAATGGATTTAAAGTAACTGGAATTTATTTTGAATCTGAAGCCAATGAAGAAGATAGTGGTGGCAATGTGACCACTGAAATCGCTTTTGATAATATTACTATTGAAGACAACTACTTTAGTAACACTGGCAAAGCAGGAGTACAAGCGGTTCATAAAGGAGATTTTGACCCAGCCGATTGGTCCGTTAATAGAAACCGAAATTTTGTTTTAAAAAACAACCACTTTTACAGAACTGGCGGTTCAGGAATTATTTTATCTAAAATGATGAATGCTTTAGTAGAAAACAACAATTTTGACCAAACAGGATACGATGCTACTCCAGAAAATGACGCTGACTTTCTAGATGATCGTCTTGCAAACAGAGGAAGTGGTATGTGGGTATTTAGATGTAAAAATGTAATTGCTCAATACAATCGTAGTTATGGTGCTCATGGATCGAATGATTCTTACGGAATGCACATAGACTTTGGTAATGAAGATATCATTTACCAATATAACTACAGTGAAGATAATGAAGGCTTTGTAGAAGTCTTAGGAGAGAACAACCGTTGCACTTATAGATTTAACGTGAGTTTAAATGATGGAGATAGACCTACAAAAGGCAACACTTTATGGGTGTCAGACTATGCTGGTACAGGTAATCAAGTTACATCAAATAACACTTATATTTACAATAATACTATTTACCTAGATAAAAACTACACTCCAGATATTAGCATAGTTGGTCAAAATACTTACGTGTATAACAACATTTTTGTCAATGCAAGTGTTTCTGGTGTTATAGGGCAAAGCGTGACTGTAACTATAGACCCTGGAAGTCAATTATACATGTCTAACAACTTATATCACGGAAACGTTACAGGAACATTTAGAGGGTATGGTAGTAATTGGTATAATCTAAATCCAGACTTTATTACAGCAGGAGATACTTCACAAAATGGTTATGATATCACAGATAGTGCTAACAATAATTCAGCAAGTGGACCAATAGATAATGGCTTCTCATTTCCTCAACCTTCCTTTTCAGCTTATGGAGTAGGTATTTTTGAAAATATTTCTGAATATCCAACTGTAGATACTTTTGGAGAAGAAGTAAACATAAATAATAACATCCCAAATATTGGTGCGAGCAATGCACATAATTTATATAATACCTTGAGTATTGATGATTATAAAAATTCTCAATACATTTTTACCATATATCCTAATCCTGTAAAAGAAGATATCAATTTATTATTTGCAAGAGATATACAAAGTGCAAGTGTAGAAGTTTTTGATGTTCAGGGAAAATCAATTTATACAACCTTGATTAATCCAAAAGTCAGAAAAGCCAGCATAAAACTACCATATTCTATTATGAATGGTATCTATTTCATTAGAATCAATGATGGCATAACTATTGAAACTAAACAATTGATATTATATCGATAAATAAAACATTATTAAAATCTAGTAACACAAATAATATAAAAATCATGAAAAAAATAACTTTAATTATCGCAATGCTAGCATTCACTTTTTCAAGTATAGCACAAACCAGTGATTGGAATGAAGGCCGATTTGAACGATCTAAAGTTTATGCTGAAGTAGCAGCAGAAGAATTTGGATTAACAAAAGAGCAACAACAAGAACTTTATGAAAGAAAAGTTCAACATTATGCAGAGCAGTATGAAGCCCAACAAAAATTTAAAACAGGTGAAATTACCAAAGAGGAGAAAAAAGTTCCTAATAGAAAATTTGGAAAATACTTTAATAAATTAACAGGGAAAAATTATAAAGAACTTAAGCCTTTTTACGACAAAGTCCATAAAGAGATATCTAAAATAAAGTAACAATTTCTCTTTAACTATTCAATATAATAGTAAATAATTAAACAATGAAAAAAATACTTTTTGTATTCTTAATGCTTTTCAACTTTGTATTGTTATATGCAAACCCAAAACCTGACAAGAAAGTAGTATATAAAGAAATTGATGGTTTCAAATTATCACTACATTTCTTTTTTCCTGAAAACCATAAAAACACAGATAAAGTACCTTCAATTGTATTCTTTCACGGTGGAGGCTGGAAAGGTGGCGGAGTTGCACATTTTTATAACCAATCTGCTTATTTTGCTTCAAGAGGGATCGTAGCAATTAGCGTTGAATATAGGGTAGAAAAACCACATGGCACAACACCTAAAGAATGTGTTAAAGACGGTAAATCTGCAATGCGTTTTGTCAAAAAGAATGCATCACAATATGGCATAGATCCTAATAGAATTATTGCTGGTGGTGGTTCTGCAGGTGGACATGTTGCCGCTGCTACTGCAACAGTAAAAGGATTTAATGAAGTAGGTGAAGACACATCTGTTAGTTGTGTTCCAAAAGCATTAGTTTTATTTAATCCAGTAGCCGATAATAGTAAAGAAGGCTATGGCTATAACAGAGTAAAGGAATACTGGAAAGATTTTTCACCTGCACATAATTTATCAAAAGACGTACCTCCTACTTTAATAATGTTAGGGACAAAAGACACTGCATTTAAACCTCATCTTGCTGAACAATTCAAGCAAAAAATGGAGGAATTAGGCAATCGCTGTGATTTAATTTTATATAAAGATCAGGTGCATGCTTTTTTCAATGCTAGTAATAGAGATATGCACTTTCTAACCTTAAAAGATGCAGATGTATTTTTAACTTCTCTGGGTTACCTAAAAGGAAAACCTACAATTGATCAATTCAGAGCTTTTCTATTTCCGAATGAGATTTTAAGTAAAACTAATAAATAATGAAAAAAGCCTTTAACATATACTGTTTGATAATTATTGCAACAGCCCCTCAATTTACAGCTTGTGCTCAGGAAAAAAGTAAACCCAACCTTGTAATTATCCACACAGATGAGCACAACTTAAGAACTATAGGTGCTTATAGAAACACAATGTCTGATGAGCAAGCTTTTATGTGGGGAAAAGAAGCTGTAGTTACTACTCCAAACATTGACAAACTGGCAAATGAAGGCACTTTATGTACTAATTGGTATGCGCCATCACCTGTTTGCACACCTTCAAGAGCATCTATGGTTAGTGGTTTGTATCCAATAGCAACAGGTTCTCCTGTTAACGATATGCCATTAAATGATGATGTTGTAACATTTGCAAAAATTCTCAAAAACAATGGTTATTCGACTTCATACGTAGGAAAATGGCATTTAGATGGAGATGATAAACCAGTTTTTCTGATAACAGATACATGATAAATAGAGGGCATTGGAAAGTTTTAGGCGAAAATGAAGACGGTCTTTTCGTAGATCAAAAACTATCAAAACATGGTGGTGGACAATGGGAGCCTGAAAAAGCAAACGAAGAAACATTTACTACAGATTTCCTTACCGATAGAACGCTTGAAATAATAGAACGTGACAACAATAAACCATTCTGTGTTATGTTATCATTACCAGATCCACATGGACCAAATCAAGTTAGAGCACCTTACGACACAATGTATTCAGATATTAAATTCGAAAACCCAAGAACTATGTTTCCAACTCCTGAGCAAACTCCAGGTTGGTTAAATATTACTGGCAAAAAGAACTCTGGCAAGAAAGTAAAACAGCAGGCCATGGCTCAATACTTTGGTATGGTAAAATGTATAGATGATAATGTAGGAAGAATACTAAACTACCTAAAAGAAAAAGGTCTGGAAGAAAATACCATAGTAATTTTCACTTCAGATCATGGAGACTTGCTATACGAACATCAAAAACTAAATAAAGGAAATCCTTATGAAATGTCTGCGAGAGTTCCTTTTATTATGCGATATCCACAAAAAGTGAAGGCTCAAAAGCAAATTCAGAAAGCTTATACAATGGTAGATTTTACTCCTACTATTTTAGGTATAATGGATATTGATCATTCAAAATATAAATTCCATGGTATAGATGCTTCTCAAGATTTTGAAAGTAATAAGAAGAAAATTGTAGATAATAGAACCATATATATTACAAATGCTAATAAAAGATGGGTAGCTGCTGTAAACAACAGATACAAACTTGTACTTTCTCCTAAAGACAAACCATGGTTGTTTGATTTAAAAACAGATCCAGATGAACTTACAAATTTCTACAATGACCCAGTTTATAAGGTGATTGGAGAAGAGTTAATGACAGAGCTTTTTAAACAAATGGAATTATACAATGAGCCTTTAAAAAAAGGATCAATATTAAAATAAAAGAATCAAAATGAAGATTAAATTTTATATGATTTGCTTATTAATAATCATGAGTGTTAGCTCACTGTTTGCACAAGACAAACAACCAAATATATTATTCATAGCTATTGATGACATGAATGACTGGACAGGTTTTTTAGGCGGTCATTCGCAAACCATTACGCCAAATATGGACAAATTAGCCAAAGTTGGTGTAAACTTCACCAATGCACATACTTCAGCTCCTGGTTGTTCTCCAAGTAGAAATGCTTTGCTGTATGGTGTGCAACCATTTAATTCTGGTTTATATCCATTTTACGAGCATGGAATTCATGAAGCATTAATGCAAAAGTACACGTCTTTACCTCGACTTCTAAAGGAAAATGGTTATAACACTTTTGGTGCAGGAAAAATACATCACGGCACATTAAAAGATTCCAGAGAGTGGACCGACTATTACGACGTAAAACAGATAAAAAAACGTTTTAGAGAAGGTGAAGGTTACATCAAAGGGAAAAATGGAAAATACTCGTTCAGACCCACTTTAAATCCAGATGAAGAGCACAAAGATCATCAATATGCCTCTTATGGAATTGAAAAGCTAAATGAAAAGCATGACAAACCCTTCTTTTTGGCTGTAGGAATTGTAAAACCACATTTACCTTTTGATGCACCAGCTCGATTTTTTGATGCACTTCCAGACGATATTACACCTCCTGAAATGATTGACAACGACGCTGATGATATTCCTGTTGTTGGTAAATCATTACAGAAAAGAGGAGAGTACAACCATTACAAAAGTAAAGGCGTTTGGAACGATGTAAGAAAATCGTATTTAGCTTGTATTTCTTGGGCAGATTATAACATTGGTAGAGTATTAGACGCCCTTGAAAACAGTGATTATGCAGATAATACTGTTGTTATACTTTGGTCGGATCATGGTTATCATTTAGGTGAAAAACAAACTTTCAAAAAGTTTACCCTTTGGGAAGAGTCTACAAGAGTTCCTTTTATAATTTATGACACCCGAACCAAAGAAGTACAAATAGGAAGTTCTTATTCAGAACCTGTTTCTTTAATTAATGTGTATAAAACCATTGCAGATTATACAAACATTAGTAGCCCTAAATATGTTGATGGAGAAAGCCTTGTTCCAATTGTTAAAGATCAATCATTAAAATTGGAAGCTCCAACAATTATTTCTTGGGGAAGAGGAAATTATTCGGTAAGAACAAAAGATCATCGATACATCAGATATTTTGATGGTGGTGAAGAATTGTATAACCATCTGGAAGATCCAAATGAATGGAAGAATTTAGCAAATAACGAAGCCTACTCATCTCTAAAAGATGAATTAAAGTCTTATCTACCAAAAGAAGAACAGGCTACAGTTACAGATCATATTAGTGCTTGGAGTGTTGAAGGAGCAGACAAAGCTAAGTTCAGAATAAAGAAAATCAAGACAAATAAAAAGAAGAATAAAAACTAGAATGAAGTTAAAAAGCTTATTTTTCTTATTACTATTTATTTTCAGCAATTCACTTGTTGCGAGAACATATTATGTCAATTCTGAGACTGGAAACGACTTCAATAATGGGACAAGTAAGTCTAAACCTTGGAAGACTTTATGGAAAGTAAATCAACAAGTTTTTAAGCCAGGAGATAAAATTTTATTTGCTGCGGATAACAGTTTTATTGGTGTTCTTAAACCGAAAGGTTCAGGAAAAAAAGCCAAGCCTATTCAAATAGATCGTTATGGAAAAGGAGAAAATCCTGCAATTCATGGAAATGGATGGAACGAGTTCACACTCCTACTCTATAATGTGGAATACTGGGAAGTTAGAAATCTTGAAATCACAAATCAAGGTGAATCCCCAAAAGCAAAACGACGAGGTGTAATTGTAAGAGCAGAAGATTTTGGAGATTGTCATCATATTGTACTTGAAGGCCTGGAAATACATAACGTAAACGGTGTTTTAGAAAAGAAAAAAGGTGGTGGCTCTGCAATTCTTTGGGAGAGTAAAGGGCCAAAAGTTAAAACTCGTTT
>ERZ1048872.830-NODE-830-length-30058-cov-8.982568_pt1 | contig 30058 bp, 30 predicted proteins | sample MGYA00383100_ERZ1048872 | MGnify/ENA primary metagenome ERZ1048872 (study PRJEB29581, sample SAMEA5548370) | metagenome | biome: marine; feature: coastal; material: water | depth 50 m | study: Short-term variability in the microbial, nano- and picoplankton...
AAAAGAGGTGAAATCCGCAACCGGGCGCATGGTCGGCGCCAAAATGACGAGGAGGCATCTGATGTCCCAAATTACGCTCACCCTTCCAGATAACAGCAAGCGCAGCTATGCGGCCGGGATAACCGCAGCCGAAGTGGCCAATGATATTGCGACATCGCTGGGCAAAAAAGCTATTAGCGCAACGCTAGACGAAGCCCATTGGGATCTGCAATGGCCCATCGAAAACGACGCCGCAATCGCTATCAACACGATGAAAGACGTGGCACCTGCGCTGGAGTTGGTGCGCCATGATCTGGCGCATATCATGGCCCGCGCCGTGCAAGAGATTTGGCCCGACGTAAAGGTGACAATCGGCCCAGTGATTGAAAACGGTTGGTATTACGATTTTGACCGCACCGAGCCATTTACCCCAGAAGATCTTGGTTTGATTGAAAAAACTATGAAAGCCATCATCAATAAACGCGAGGCAGTTCGCACAGAAATCTGGTCGCGTGACGAAGCCGTGCAGCATTATACCCAGTCAAATGAACCCTATAAGGTTGAACTGATTGAGGCGATACCCGGCGCAGAACCTCTGCGCATGTATTGGCATGGCGATTGGCAGGATCTGTGCCGTGGACCACATTTACAACATACAGGACAAGTTCCCGCCGACGCGTTTAAGCTGATGTCGGTGGCCGGTGCTTATTGGCGCGGCGATAGCAATCGCGCCATGTTGCAGCGTATTTACGGCGTCGCGTTTTTAAATAAAGAGCAGCTAAAAGCCCACCTGCATATGCTGGAGGAAGCCGCAAAGCGCGACCATCGAAAATTAGGCCGCGAAATGGCTCTGTTTCACATGCAAGAAGAGGCCCCCGGGCAAATTTTTTGGCATCCAAATGGCTGGAAAATATATACCACGATCCAAGATTATATGCGCCGTCAACAAACACGGGACGGCTATGTCGAGGTCAATACTCCCCAAGTGGTGGATCGCAAATTATGGGAAGCCTCTGGCCATTGGGAAAAATACCAAGAACATATGTTTATTGTTGAGGTCGATGAAGACCATGCGCGCGAAAAAGCTGTCAATGCGTTGAAACCGATGAACTGCCCCTGCCACGTACAAGTATATAATCAGGGCTTAAAGTCTTACCGCGATTTGCCATTGCGGATGGCTGAATTTGGCAGCTGCAACCGCTATGAGCCGTCTGGCGCGTTGCATGGCATCATGCGCGTGCGCGGCTTTACCCAAGATGATGCCCATATTTTCTGCCGCGAAGATCAGATCGAATATGAAACAAAGAAATTCATCAATTTTCTTTCAAATGTATATGAAGATTTGGGTTTTGAGAAATTCGCCATTAAATTCTCGGATCGGCCCGAGCAACGATCGGGCAGTGATGCGGTATGGGATCGCGCCGAGGCCGCTTTAAAATCGGCCACGGAAGCGGCCGGTTGTGAGTTTGAACTTAACCCAGGCGAAGGCGCATTTTACGGCCCAAAATTAGAATTCGTGCTGACCGATGCCATCGGGCGTGATTGGCAATGCGGGACTTTGCAGGTGGATTTCGTTTTACCCGAACGGCTTGATGCTAATTATATTGGCGAAGATGGGGATAAACATCGCCCCGTGATGCTGCACCGCGCGTGCTTGGGCTCCTTTGAACGCTTTATCGGTATTTTGATCGAAAACTTTGCTGGAAAGCTGCCGTTTTGGTTGGCCCCGCGGCAAGTTGTGGTGGCGGCAATCGTCTCGGATGCAGATGAATATTGCCGCGAGGTGGTTGATTTGCTGACTCGCTTGGGAATTCGGGCCGAGCTCGACCTGCGCAATGAAAAAATCAATTATAAAGTGCGCGAACATTCATTGGCAAAAGTGCCTGTTATTTTGGCCTGCGGCAAACGAGAAGTGGAAAACCAAACCGTCTCAATTCGCCGTCTTGGCGAAACGCAAACAAGCGTTGCGCCGCTAGATGAGATTGTACAATCGTTGAAAGCAGAGTCTGCAGCACCTGATTTAAGATAACGATTTCATTTCACAACGCGTAAAAATTACACAGACCTTGGCTGAAAACTGTTTCAGCCAAGCCGGCGCTCTGTTCCAAAAGGGGCGCGGTCTTACCACAATAATGTGATGAGACGTGATGTGCCTTTTTATTTAAACGCTGCCTATATTGAGGGCGTTAATAGGTAAAAGGAGTTTCAGTATGTCAGAAGATTTAAAAACAAAAGTCTTGATCGGGGCCGTAGCCGTTGCCTTGAGCGCACCCATGGTTGCTACCGCCTCTGGTGGCAAAGAAAAATGCTATGGCGTATACCTAGCCGGCCAAAATGATTGCGCTGCAGGCGCAGGCACTACCTGCGCAGGCACCTCAACCGTGGATTACCAAGGCAATGCCTGGTCGTTGGTGGATGCAGGCAGCTGTCTGGAAATCGAGCTGCCAAATGACGCAGGCGATCAAGCCCGTATGGGATCCCTTACAGCCTTAGAGCGCGATCTGCCCTCTTAACGGGCTCGATCATCTTTCGAGGAATATCCAAAGATGAACCAAGGAACGCCGATGCCAGATCTTATCGCAAATTCACTTCCCGCCAGCATTGGCGTCGGGTTTAAATCTCAACATTTCAACGATATTTTATCTGGCCCGCATCCCGTTGGATGGCTAGAAATTCACGCTGAAAATTATTTGGGCGAAGGCGGGCGCCCAATCTCTCAATTGCAACATTTACGGGCTGAGCTGCCAATCTCGGTGCATGCAATTGGTTTATCAATAGGAGGTGAGGCGCCGCTGGATAAAGAACATTTGGCGCGCATAAAGCGTTTATGCGACTGGCTAGATCCTGCAAGTTTTTCCGAACATTTGGCATGGTCAACGCATGCAGGCAATTTTCTAAACGATCTTTTGCCGCTGCCTTATACCGAGAAAACCTTAAAACACGTCATCCGACACGTGGATCGTGTTCAAACCGTATTGGGGCGGCAGATGTTGCTTGAAAACCCATCTAGTTACTTTCAATTTTCGGAAAGCTGTTATTCGGAACCTGCATTTTTAAACGCGGTGGTGGCGCAGACTGGATGCGGGCTTTTGTTAGACGTCAATAATATATTTATCTCATGCCACAATCTAAACATGTCAGCTGAAGCCTATATCGATGAGCTGAATTGCACCGCCATTGGTGAAATTCATTTGGGCGGACATTCAACAGATGTTTTGGAACAGGGCGAACTTTTGTTGATCGATTCTCATGCCGCGCCAGTAGCAGATACAGTTTGGACGCTTTATAAAGATGTTTTGAAACGTACAGGTCCAAAGGCAAGCTTGATCGAATGGGATACAGATGTGCCTGAATGGTCCGTTCTAAACAGTGAAGTGATGCAAGCTGCCTGTCTTTTGGAACAGCAAAGATGCCAGTCTCAATGACACAAAAAGAGCTTTTCATCGCTTTTTCCAACCCCGATCAGCCTTGCCCAGCGAATTTGAAAACCGGCAAGCACCTCCCTGCTACCAACGGGTTGAACATCTACCGAAACACCATAGCCCATGGCTTAATTACCACTTTGGAAAGCAACTTCCCGAAAACAAGAGCCGTTCTTGGCCCGAAGAATTTTTATTCATTGGCGCGCTTATACGCCAGTAAAGAAAAACCAACCTCATCTCTTTTGTATAAATATGGCGTGGGGTTTTCGAAATTTTTACAAAAGATACCTGCCCTTTCTGAGTTGGGATACCTACCTGATTTGGCCAGGCTCGAACAACATATAAGGTTATCTTATCATGCGCGCGACTGCGCCCTATATAATTGGGAAAACCTTCTTAAGCACCAAGATACAGATATTTTAACGGCATGCTGTCAGTTTGACGCAGCCTGTTTCATCATCCCGACATATTGGCCGCTAGGCACCATTTACCGCAAAGCCCAGTCAGGCGCACCAACGCGGCATCCAAAGCGGCTTAGCAGCGCAAGCGCGATCCTTGTTACGCGCCCTGAGTTTGATCCCCAGATCACAACGGTTCCAGAGGAACTCATAAAGTTTTTAGACGCGTTGGCTGCAGGTCATACATTTCAAACCGCATGCAATATCGAAAAAAACAGCAGCCCAGCATTTACGCCCAAGGCGGGACTGCAGTTTCTTGTAAACGCAAACTCCGTTCACGACATCACATTTTAGGGCAGCATCATGATCCAACTTATTCAAATTATGAACTCTTTTGTAGGCAGGCTGGCAGCGAAAGTGCCCGATCTGTGCTTATTGGCAAGATTTGTATTTGCGGCGGTGCTTTTGGTTTATTTTTGGGCATCAGGCCTCAGCAAACTCGGTGCGGGGTTACTGGGGCTGTTCCACCCATCAGCTGGCGCATATGTTCAAATCTTCCCAAAACAAATGGAAGCCTTTGGCTATGATCCTAGCCAGTTTGGCCTATTTCACTACCTGGTCGTTTTAATGGGTGTTCTGTCAGAATTCCTCATTCCACTGATGATTACAATCGGCCTGCTCACCCGATATGCCGCGTTGGGCATGATTGCCTTCATAGCCGTACAAACCGCAACTGATCTATTTGGTCACGGGGTGCTTGAGGATCCCACCACTTTGGGCAAATGGTTTGACCGCAGTTCTTCTTCTGTGATTATGGACCAAAGGCTGCTTTGGCTGTTTGTGTTGTTCTATCTCGTCAGACACGGAGGCGGAGTTCTTTCGCTTGACCAGTGGCTAAGCTCACGCAAGGTTTAAAGCAACGCAGCTTGCGTTTTCGCGCTCCAACTGAGGTAAAGTTTCTGCTCGTGTGTCTCAATTAGGGGGCGCTTCATCACTGCGGGGTGAAGGCGTAACAAATCGCGCGGTGGCATCGCCCGCTCGTCCGACGATAAATTACGCCAGGTTGTAGATTTTTTATTGACCAAATCATCGCCAAATTCTTGCAAAGCAGCGTCTAGAATTTCGTCAGGAATCAAATCGACACGCACATCAAAAAACCTATAGCCATCCAATAACTTAACTGCTTTTCGGCAAGTATCGCAGTTTTTTAAACCGAATATTCTCATTTCAACGCCTTTTTCAGCGAAATTTCGCAGAAGTTTTCGTAAATGAACAGGTTTTTCTTGATTTTTAAAGCAGCTCCGTTCCAATTTATCATGTCTTAAAGCGACACAGAAACCGTTGTCGCTTGAGAAGCCGCCAAACTGGCGGAACGAACACCCCCGCATAGGGGCAAACTTTAGAAGGAGACACGGGGCATGCCGAATGGTACCGTGAAATGGTTTAATACCACAAAAGGCTACGGCTTCATTGCACCTGACGATGGCGGAAAAGACGTTTTCGTTCATATTTCTGCGTTGGAGCAATCGGGCTTAACCGGATTGGCTGATAATCAAAAGATCAGCTTTGAACTGCAAGAAGGACGTGACGGACGCCAAATGGCGTCAGAGTTGAAGCCTTTATAAACGAAACGCCAAGCCCCGTTCCTATGCGGGATTAGGTGCTTTGAAGCCGCCGCGCTTCTTTTCCGGCCAAATCGATAAGGTCGGCGAAGAAAGGCTTTTGCAAATCGGGCGTGCGCACGGCTGCGTAAAGGCGGCGGGTTATCCCACTTTCGGTCAGCGGCCGCGTGACATAATCCGAATTATACTGGACCTCGCGCACTACCCAATCTGGCAAAACCGCAACCCCACGATTTGACGCAACCAGCAAAAGAATAACCGCTGTCAGCTCTGCCTGTCGAATGGCTTTGGGTTCGACTTTCGCAGGGATTAATAATTGACTGAACAGGTCCAAGCGGCTGCGTTCAACAGGATAGGTGATCAAGGTTTGCTCTGCAAAATCCTTCGCCTCAATAAAAGGTTTTTTTGCCAAAGGATGCGATCGCGCCGCCACAAAGACGGGCGCGTAATCAAATAATGGCACAAATTCAATTCCCGGAAGGTCATCGGGATCGGAAGACACAACAAGATCAACATCTTCTTTTTGCAGCGCCGGCAAGGCATCAAACGCCAAGCCAGGCCGAATATCGACATCGACATCGCCCCAGTTTTTCCGAAAAGACTCTAAGACCGGAAACAGCCATTCAAAACAGGCATGGCATTCAATCGCAATATGCAACCGCCCTGCGCGCCCGCCCCGCAAACTGGCAAATTCCGCCTGCAAGGCGTCGATCTCGGGCAAAATCTTGTTGGCCGTACGCAACAAGCGTTGACCCGCTGCGGATAAACGCATCGGTTTTGAACGCCGCACGAATAATTCAACCCCGGCCTGATCTTCTAAACCCTTGATCTGATGGCTTAGAGCGGATTGGGTTATATGCAGCATATCCGCGGCTTTGGCCAAACCACCGGCCTCTTCTATCGCCTTTATCGTTCTTAAATGGCGAAACTCAATGTGCATCTTCATACGGAACTCATAATATTAGTGAATTTTATGAACTTGATTCAAGTTTAAGGATCGTTGATGAGAGATGCAAGCAAGAAGGAACCCGCATGAGCACGCCTGAAATATCATTTGAATTTTTTCCTCCAGCCTCTTTGAAAGACTCGTTTCGCCTTTGGAACACGATCAACGCGCTGGAAGGGTTTCAACCGAAATTTATCTCAATCACCTATGGAACCGGAAATAAACCGCGCGCCCTGACGCAAGATTTGGTGGAAACGCTTTTAGAACATAAAGATCTGACAGTGGCCGCGCATTTAACCTGCGTGGATATGAGCGCTGAAAGCACCTTGGATTTGGTAAGGAGTCTTGCGGCAAAGGGGTTGAAAGATATCGTTGCTCTGCGAGGCGATCCGGCGCCTGATCATGGCGGCGCGTTTCGCCCCCACCCTTTGGGCTATCAGACAAGTTGCGAGATGATCGCGGCTCTGAAAAATCTGGGCGGTTTCAAAATAAGAGCCGCGGCCTATCCTCAAGGGCACCCCGAAAGCAGAAGCCAAGCTGCCGATCTTGATTGGTTGAAGCGCAAATTTGAAGCAGGCGCTGATGAAGCGATCACGCAATTCTTCTTTGAAGCGGATGACTTTCTGCGCTTTCGCGATGCTTGCGTGAAATCTGGGATCGACGCCCCTATAATTCCGGGCATTTTACCCATCGAAAACTGGACAAAAACCCGCAACTTCGCAAAGAAATGCGGCGTCAGCGTGCCGTTATGGCTAGAAGAGGCTTTTGAGCGCGCCACACGCGATGGCCGGCATGATTTATTATCCACCGCGATCGGTACCGAGCTTTGCGATACTTTGCGCTCGGAAGGCGTCGATACGTTGCATTTCTACACGCTCAATCGACCAGAACTGACGCGCGATATTTGCCTTGCCCTGGGCCTGACGGCAAAACCCTCTCTCAAAGCGGTTGCCTGAAAGGCAAGCTGGGCGTGATCGCGCCTCTATCCTAGGCGCGCCTTCAAAAAAGCTTTGCTATGCGGTGGTACGCTGATGGCCCCCCCTCATTTTCAAAGCCCGCAGCCTGCAAAAAGCTAAACCTCGCTTTGGCAAGCTACAGCCTACACAAAACAGTCTTTCGGTTATCGCTGAACAGGGCCAGTGGCTTTCGCTACAGGCGATTAAAACCCACTTTCAAAACGATTGAAGAGGTAAAAAGCAATTTGCCAATTTACAACCTTGGGCACGGCTGAAATGGTAAGCGTAGGTATTGAAAAGGAAACTTGGTCAACCCATGAGCTGGCTGGACGTTGTGATTTATAATTACCCTCTTATCATCAGCTTGGCTCTGATTGGATTTGGGTTCTACTTTGGTGAAAATGCGCTTTGGGGCACCGTAACCATTTCTTTATGTCTGCTTTTATATACCGATCCAGATAAAATTGTGGTCTTAGTGGTCTATGCATTTTCCTTTTTTCTCATGCATCGGGGCTATCGAAAAATCCGCCAAGGTTTAGAGGTCGAGCCGCCATCCGCCCCTGTAGCGCCTCCTAGCCCTGTCACCAAGCTTGCGATAGATGGGAATAACCTTTTGGGCCTCGCTAAATGGGATTTGATCGCGTTGAAACGCTTTACCGATGAACTGCGCCAAGACGGCTTCACCCTGCATCTTTTCTTTGATCACAGCGTTTATCGCACTTTGAAAGAAAACGACTTACTACAACCCAATGAAACCGTTCCAATGGCCGTCAGCCGCGTGCTGGATGTGGACCGCCATATGCTTACCGTCTCGAAAAAAGGCCATAAGGCAGACGCGTTGCTGATCCGATTTGCCGATCGCAATGATTATATGGTGTTAAGTAATGATCGCTTTAACAAGGCAAGCGAAGATTTTTTATATCAAAAAGCAGTCTCCCGTCTTGGTAGCAAAGGCTTTTTAAAACGGGTTGGTTTGCTGCAGGGTGAGCTGACAATCCTTTAAACCTCGCTTACATGATCCGCGCGGGTTGGTTGCATTTTCTTGCGGATTTGCACAGCCTCAAGGCGGGCGTCAATATCGATGTCGTCCCACCGAAGGCACGCGCCGGCGGCAATATTGGTTTTGAGCGTTACATTATGCGCCAAACCAATTGGAAGCGCACCCATCTCCAGCGATGTGCGCGCGGGCAATAACTTACCCCAAACGGTATAACCGCCCTCGCCATCCAGCCTCTCTCCGGCGCTGAGGTCACGCTTCGCTACCGCCACCACGTCGGCATGAAACCCCTTGGTTCTGCCCGTTGGGCTATTGAGCAGAGCCGCGGACAGAATCGAAATATTTAACTCTAATCCAATTAAATGAAAGGGCTTATACATCGCTGAATAGCGGCCCGACTCGTCTGTATTCATACCATATTGGCGAAAACATGCGGCGGCATACTCGGTCGGGGCTTCCAGAACAACGTAGACACCCCAGCGCAAATCTCGGAACACGGGCCTGCCATCCCGTTCAACAGAGGACACCACTTCAACCTGTCCGCTCAACTCCAATTGCCCGCCTTCAGCCCGCGGTCGCAGCACATGCGCCAAATCATCCATACCCGCAGGTGGGAAGGCCAAGCCCTGACTGGGCGCCGCCAATCCGGTGGCATTTGAAATCGCCGCCATTTCTAATGCGGATTTGGTTCCATCTAAAAAGGAATTGAACATCTTACTGTTCATACCTGCCGCTTCCGCCTGGCTGGACGTTAACCCATAATGGTCCCACACAGTGTCTGGTGTAGACATATGATAAGAGGGTAAATACTTGGTTCCTTTGCCCGCAGCGATCACACGAAACCCGCTAGATCTGGCCCAATCCACCAATTCGCATGTCAGCGCAGGCTGATCGCCATAGGCCATCGAATAAACAACCCCCGCCGCTTCGGCTTCTTGCGCTAGAAAACTTCCCGCAAGCACATCGGCTTCCACATTTACCATCACAATATGACGACGGTTGGCAATCGCTTGGCGCGCATGCGTGATCCCCACAATTGGATCTCCAGTGGCTTCAACGATCACATCAAGCTCGACGCTTTGCATCATTTCAACCGCATCGTCTGAGAAACTTGTTTGGGCGATTAACTCCTTCGACCAGCCAATTGACGCACAAGTCGCCTTTGCTTGATCCGGGAATAGGTCCGCAATTGCCACCACCTCAAGGCCTGGTGTATTGGGCACTTGCGCCAAAAACATTGAGCCAAATTTTCCCGCCCCAATAAGACCAACGCGAATAGGAGATTGGCTTTTTGCGCGGCGCAGCAACGCCTCATACATAAACATATGTCGCTCCTTTTTTTGACCAAGTTGTGCAAACTATCGCGTCGAAGTTCCAATTTTGTCCAGTAAAAACGAAGCTCCTGCGTTCTTTGAGGATGGCGGCCGCGCTATGGGTCAAATTTCCCGAAACGGCAGACCTTCATTGTTTGGCAGGCAGGAAAACTACCCTGAGCGCTTAAGCGATCAAAACGGCCAAAGTAATCGGAATCAAAGCTACCGAGAACAGCGTTGAGATAACCACCAACCCGGCAACCGCTTGTGAATCGGCACCGTATTTCTCTGCCAACATATACGATGTCACAGCGACCGGCGTTGTGACTTGCAGCACCAAAACGGCAAAGGCAATATCGGGTAAATTAAACCACCATCCCGCCGCACAAGCGCAGATCAAACATCCGGCATATTTGATAAGCGCCAACCACGCCACTTTTGAAACACGCCCTGGCGTTAAACGCGCCACCGCTACCCCAAGCGTAATCAGCATTAACGGAATCGCCATTTGCCCGATCAATTCAAGGGTATTGGTCAAAAACGGCGGCGTCTCCCAGCCCTGCCATAGAAACAGCGCACCTAAAAACGTGGCCGAAACCAGCGGCTCTTTTACGATTTTAAAGAGTGAGCCGCCCCCAGACACGATCCAAATTCCTGCCGTGAAAGAATACATGCCCATAATTGCAAAGATCACAACTGCATAGCCAAAACCTTCATCGCCGAAAGCGAAAAATGCCAACGGAAGGCCCACATTCCCGGTATTTCCAAAAATTAATGGCCCCAAATAGGTACGCAGATCCAAGCCCGCCAACTTGACCAAAGCAAATCCCGCCACTGTTACCAATGCGTAGGCCAGAATGCTTGCAAATACGGTGATCTGTAAAAACCCAGCGTCGATTTTCGTTTGCATCAGCGCGGTAAAAATTAAACAAGGCACACCCAAACTCATAGACAGGCGGGTAACAAACTGCACCCGATACTCAAACCCCAGCTTCACCCATAAAAACCCTATAGCCGCCAGAATAAAAACCGGCGCCACAACTTCTGAAACAGAGAAAAGAAGAGACATCTCTAAAAGCCCATTTTGTGAACAAGATCCGGAAACATACCAAATATCCTGCGGCGTGGCTTACGCAGAATATCTAAAAGTTTCAATGACCCTGCGCTTTAAAATGGTAGTGCTTATCGAGGTTTCATAGCCCCCCTGCCCGCGCGTTACCCAGTTGATCGACAAAACAAGCTTTGCTTTCAGCCGTTTGTCATCCAACGCGACTGACAGTCACGGCGAAAACTGGATCTACAAGGCCGTATAGAAAACAAGATTGCCAAAAGCGCTGATCAAAGACATATTCGCTTGAACTTGGCCCCACGTCTGGGGCTGAAACGCGGGTACATGATGGTACCTTCCTTTAACCCCAGCGGGATCACGTTGCATGCAAAACTCCGAGCCCGTCTCAAGAAACCTAGAAAATCAGTGTAAAACAGTAGCGATTATCGGGGCGGGGCTGATTGGCTGCGGATGGGCAATTGTATTTGCCCGCGCTGGGTGGCGCGTAAATTTATACGATCTTCACCAGCACGCGCTTGTTGCAGCGCAAGACACCATAGCAGCGCAACTTAATTTGCTTGAAGCCCATCATCTATGCTCAGAGACGAGCGAAATTCAATCGCATATTCACTGCGTAACCAAGCTCCAAGCTGCCGTTCAAGGCGCTGATTACATTCAGGAATGCGGACCTGAAAATTTAGATGAAAAATGCAAGATATTTAGAGAGCTGGATGAAATCACTCCTCCAGAGGCCATATTGGCCAGCTCAAGCTCAGGCCTGATGACCTCACAATTTACGGCAGATCTTTCCGGACGACATCGCGCTTTGGTTGCGCATCCGGTAAATCCACCCCATCTGGTGCCACTTGTCGAAATTTCCTCTGCCGAATGGAACGATCAGAATACCATTAAAACCGTCCATCAAATTATGACATCTATCGGCCAAACCCCCATTACATTGCATAAAGAAATACCCGGCTTTGTGCTCAACCGTCTGCAAGGCGCGCTGCTCAATGAAGCGTTGCGCCTCTCGCAAGCCGGGATCGCCTCAGCTGAGGATATCGATAAAACAATCCGCGATGGGTTGGGCATGCGCTGGTCCTTTATGGGGCCATTTGAAACCATCGATTTAAACGCACCCGGCGGGTTGGCCGATTATGCGGCCCGTTACGGCGCGATGTATCGCGCAATGGCAGAGCCCCCTCTGGCAAGCCCTGATTGGAGCAAAGCGGCTATTGATAAAATAGCGCAGGAAAGACGCGCTGCGCTGGATATAAAGGATCTGAACCTGCGCCAGTACTGGCGTGATGCGCGTTTGGCCGCGCTTGCCGCGCATAAACAAAAACAGGATCGCTAAAATGAGCAAACCAAACCGTAATGTAATTATAACCTGCGCCGTGACTGGTGCGATCCACACACCCAGCATGTCACCTTATTTGCCGGTGACGCCAGATGAAATCACAGCCGCTGCGATTGCAGCCGCCGAAGCGGGAGCTTCAATTTTACATCTGCATGCGCGGGATCCTTATACCGGTAAACCTAGCCAAGACCCCTACGTTTTTGAACAATTTCTGCCGCGGATAAAACAAGCAACAGATGCCGTCATCAACATCACCACCGGAGGCAGTCCGCATATGAGCGTGGCGGAGCGGATGCAACCGGCCACAACCTTTCAGCCAGAAGTGGCGTCTTTGAATATGGGGTCAATGAATTTTGGGCTTTATCCTATGCTAGACCGCTTTGATCACTTCACCCATACATGGGAACGCGAAAATCTAGAAAACTCTCGCGACCTTGTCTTCAAAAACACCTTCCAAGACATCGAAACAATCCTGCGTATCGGCAATGAAAATGGCACGCGCTTTGAATTTGAATGCTACGATATTTCGCATCTGTATAATCTGGCGCATTTCGTTGATCGCGGTTTGGCCAAAACGCCTTTATTTATTCAATCTGTTTTTGGCCTGCTTGGCGGTATTGGCGCGCATCCTGAAGATCTGATGCATATGAAGCGCACCGCGGATCGCTTATTTGGATCAGAGTATCAATGGTCAATCCTCGGGGCCGGGCGCCATCAAATGCCATTGGCGGCCATGGGCGCTGCGCAAGGGGCAAATGTGCGCGTCGGGTTGGAAGATTCCTTATGGATCGCGCCTAAAGAATTGGCAAAATCCAACGCAGATCAAGTTACCAAAATGCGGCAAATTCTCGAAGGCCTTTCTTTGAATATCGCCACTCCTGCGCAGACCAGAGAGATGCTGGCTTTAAAAGGCGCTGACCGGGTTAATTTTTAAATCGAAACTAAGGACAAGATCATGGGGTTTCAGACGAATTTATGTAAAGATTTAAAAGTCTTGGTCACGGCGGGTGGCAACGGGATTGGGCGGGTGATTGCAGAAAGTTTTGCCTCTTATGGTGCTCAGATCCATATCTGCGACGCAGATAACGCAGCCTTGGCTGATGTGAAAGCCAGCCACCCCGATTGGGGCCGCAGCCATTGCGATATCGCCTATGAAAAGCAGGTGGCGCGATTATTTGAAGAGGCAACCACTGAAATGGGCGGCCTTGACGTTTTGGTGAACAACGCCGGCATTGCAGGCCCAACCGGCGCCATAGAAGATATTGAAAGCAGCAAATGGCGCGACACCGTGGATGTAAATCTCAATGGTCAATTTTACTGCACAAAATACGCGATGCCTTTGCTGAAGCGGTCTCAGAACGCCTCGATTATCTGCATATCATCGGTTGCAGGGCGCTTAGGCTATGGCTATCGAACGCCCTATTCTGCCACCAAATGGGCCATCATTGGTTTGGTGAAAAGTTTGGCAATCGAATTGGGCCCAAGCGGAATACGCGCCAACGCATTATTGCCGGGCATCGTGGAGGGCCCAAGAATGCAAAAAGTGATTGCTGATCGCGCCGCCGCGCTAGAGCTTTCGTATCAAGATATGGAGCAAGACTACCTGAATAAAATATCGCTCCGACGCATGGTCAGCGCGCAAGATGTTGCCGAGCAGGCCATCTTTCTTGCCTCGCCTCTTGGGCGCAACATATCCGGACAAGCGATCAGTATTTGTGGCAATGTAGAAACATTGTGATCACCCAATCCTGTCAAGGCGCGGCGCCTTTTTTTTCAGGTGGCATTGCTGTGCTTTGCAGCCCCAGCTGCGGTTGAAAACAGCCTACCGGCGCGTCGCCCTGCCCGGCGCAGCGTTTTAAAAGCGCTTTACGTTTTAGTGGTCTGAGCAGATAGAAACGTTTTATTTCAAAACAACGTCCGGGGCAGATAATGCAGTTTCATTCTGTGGCAACCGGCGGGTTTCCCGGCACCGGCAAAGCTAAAAAGGCTTTGTTCGAGCGCCTATATTGAGGGGGATATGCGGCTTTCGCATTCAGGCTTTCTGCCGCCTGCCATGCCCAACGCGGGTTGTTTAACATCGCACGTCCAAGCGCAACCATATCAGCCTGCTCCGAACGCAGCACCGCCTCGGCCTGTTTTGGATCCGTGATATGACCAACCGCCATTGTCGGCATACCGGTTATGCGCTTAATTTCCGCGGCAAACCCGGTTTGATAGCCTGGGCCGGCATCTATCTCTTGCTCTGGCGAATTCCCCGCGCTTGACACATCGATGAAATCGCAGCCACGGGTTTTCAATTCTCCGGCAAAGATCTGCGACTCGGCGAGCGTCCAGCTTGAGCGGGCGACCCAATCAGTAGCCGAAAGCCGCACGCCCAAAGCCTTATGTTTTGGCCAGATTTCGCGCACAGCCTCGAACACCGCCAAAGGAAACCGCATTCGGCCTTGCAAACTTCCTCCAAACTCATCCGCACGCAGGTTGCTTAAGGGCGAAAGAAATTGATGCAACAAATACCCATGCGCGGCATGCAGTTCAGCAACATCAAACCCGATGCGGTCAGCGCGCTGCGCGGCGCTTACAAAGGCATTCTTGATCCGCAGCAGCCCAGCTTGATCCAACGCGGCTGGCGCGTCCCACCCTATAGGCGCATACGGCACTGCCGACGGGCCATCCGTTTGCCATCCGCGCGGCTCATTTGGTGAAATGGGCTTTCCACCATTCCAGGGCAAATCCGTTGATCCTTTGCGCCCAGCATGGGCAAGTTGTATACCCATTTTGGCATGACCAAACTTTTGACAAAAATCAACCACGCGTTTCAAGCTGCTCTCCTGCGCATCCGAGCACAAGCTTAGGCATCCCGGAGTAATCCGGCCCGCCATCTCCACGCCAACCGCTTCGGTCAAGATCAGCCCCACGCCAGACACCGCAAACTGCCCCAAATGCATTAAATGCCAATCCGTGGCGCATCCTGCATCCGCGCTATATTGGCACATTGGTGACACAATGATGCGATTGCGCAGTTCAACATCTGCCAAAGAAATGGGCGAGAAAAGCCGACTGCCCATTATCAACACCCAACCAAATTACGGCGGTAAAAGTGGGTGGGATTGCACCCATTTTTCATAGTCTGCGTTTTCATAACCTGCCTCGCTCTGTGATAGAGCGAAGACTATCAGAGGCCAAGAAACTTCATAGTGCCAAAATAACGCCTTTGACAGCAGCCCTGCAAAGGGCCCGCGAAAACCCTTTCTCTAAGAAAACCATAGCGCTGGCAATTGTGTCCTCAGATCTGCAATATCCAGTAAGAGAAATCGCTAAAACAAAAGACGGATCAGCGGCAGTTGCGCTTGGCGATGTGACTCGCTTATTGGCCTCATACTGCTCGGACCCGATCCTTTTTGCCCGTTATCAAGACGGGTATTGGTATAAAATCGACGGGTCGAACGTTTGGGGTTGTGACGCCGCCCCCACAGACCGGCGCCCGCATGCGGTGCTTTTGGTCTTGCTCGGACTTGGTTTTTTGGTTTTGCGCCTGCAAGATGTGGCTGCCAATTTTAGCGCCTATGCCGCGCGGCTCGGCGCGCAAAGGCGCAGCGATATAAATGAAACCTCGCCGGTGGAAGGCCCCCTTGAGCTGCTGGAAATCGCAACGCAAGTGGAAGCCTATCGAGAGCGAGAACGAGATGCGCTGGAAAAGCGCGCGATGGTTCTTTCAGCCGTGAGCCATGATCTGGGCACACCAGCCACTCGGGCCCGGCTTCGCATCGCGCTTATTGAAGATGAAGAGCTGCGAGAAAAGCTTGAGCGGGATATCGATCAAATGACGCATATGATCGACAGCATATTAAATTATACGCGCTCAGAGCTAAGCGCAGAGCGGCCAAGACGGCTGTCTCTACGCGCCTTGATATCGGCCATCGTGGATGATTATCAAGATCTTGGCCACCCGGTCACGCTGGCGGGGGAACCCCCGGTGAAAATCAAAATGCAGCATAGTGTGTTTGATCGTAACCCGCGCAGCCGCGCTTTTAACATGGACGGGCTGCATCAGGTCATCGTGACCGCACGGCCACTGGCGCTGCGCCGTGCTGCCACGAATTTAATCGAAAATGCGCTTAAATATGGCCGCCGCGCGCATGTGACGCTTGAGGCGAACGCCACCCAGGCACATCTGACCATCGCCGACCAGGGCGGACGCATTGACCCTGAGTTAATCGCAAAGCTAACAACGCCTTTTTCACGCGGTGAGAACAGCAAAGCCAACCCTGGCTTTGGCTTGGGCCTCACGATTGTAGACACGATTGCAGCGCAGCATGAAGGCGCAGTCACCTTCGAGCAGGGGGCGCAAGGCTTAGAGGTACGCTTTACAATTCAGCGTTAATCCCCCGCTCGAGACACCCAAACGGCCCCCAGTTCAGAGCTTTTTTGACAGGCTTGAATAAACCACATTCCCGCCAGACCCGCGTCTAAATTGGGCAAAAGCTCACCCGCGCCTATGCCTGAGATTAAATCGGCCGCCTCGCTATAGAGCGTTGCAAATCCCTCTAGATAGCCTTCGGGATGACCAGGGGGAATGCGGGTCCAATCGCCAGCAGTTTCTCCAAACCCTGCCCCGCCTCTGGTAAGCAGCTGTTTGGCCTGCCCAAAGCGCGTAAAGCTCAATTGGTTTGGGTTTTCTTGCTGCCATTCCAAACCGGCTTTCTCGCCATAAATCCGTAATGTAAGCGTATTTTCGCACCCAACCGCAACTTGACTGGCCCAAAGCATACCTTTCGCACCCTTCTCAAACCGCAGCATAATATGGGCATTGTCATCCACACGCCGGCCATCCACAAAACTGTGCAAATCCGCACAAAGCGCTTGAGGCTGCAAGCCCGATACAAAACTGGCCAAGTTTAAAGCATGTGTTCCGATATCACCAATGGCGCCCGCGCCAGATTTTTCGGGATTCACCCGCCAATCTGCTTGTTTGTTATCCGCAGCTTCGCTCAACCAATCTTGCGCATATTCCGCCTGAATCACTCGAATTTCGCCCAATTCGCCGTTTTTGACCAATTTGCGCGCCTGCCGGATCACCGGATAACCGGTGTAATTATGCGTGAGAATAAAATGCGCCTTCGAAGCCCTTACCGCCGCATCGATGAGCTGAGCCTGTTCAGACGTGGCCGCCAAGGGTTTATCACAAATCACGTGAATACCCGCTTCTAAAAAAGCTATGGCTGGCCCCGCATGCATATGATTGGGCGTAACGATGGCAACCGCATCAATCCCGTCCGCTCGGGCGGCTTCTTGCACGGCCATCTCAGCATAGCTGTGGTAAGATCGCTTTGGATCCAACCCCAATTCTTTGGCCGAAGCCTCTGCACGCGCGGGGTGGGATGACAAAGCCCCGGCCACCAATTCCCAACGCCCATCAAGCCGCGAAGCCATTCGGTGGACGCCGCCAATAAACGCGCCTTGGCCACCGCCGACCATGCCTAATTTTAAAGTTTTCACAGCCCCAACATCCTTTTGATTTGCGCCTCGTCACGCTCTGCACCAGCGAAATCATCGAACGCTTTTAACGGCGTTTCGATCAAATGTTTTGCAATAAACGGCGCACTTTCAGCCGCCCCTTGTTCGGCGGATTTCAAACAACATTCCCATTCCAATACCGCCCAGCTGTTATAGCCATATTGTGTCAGCTTGGAAAAAATCGCCGCGAAATCAACTTGACCATCACCCAAACTGCGAAACCGGCCTGCCCGGTTGACCCAAGGTTGATAGCCTGAATATACGCCTTGGCGCCCATCTGGGTTAAATTCGGCATCTTTAACATGAAACGCATTGATCCGATCATGATATAGGTCAATGAAAGCCAGATAATCCATTTGTTGAAGCAAAAAATGACTGGGGTCGTAATTGATTAGGGCACAATCATGCCCGCCTGTTGCATCCACAAACATCTCATAGGTCGCGCCATCAAACACATCTTCGCCAGGATGAATTTCGTAACCGATTGACACGCCATGCTCTTTGTAATGGTTCAAAATCGGCGTCCAGCGCCGGCCCAGCTCTGCAAAGGCTTCTTCAATCAGGCCTTCTGGACGTTGCGGCCAAGGATACAGATAGGGAAAGGCAAGCGCTCCTGTGAAGGAAACAGAGGTCGTCAGGTTCAACCGCTTTGAGGCGATGGCAGCTTTTTTCATTTGATCAACGGCCCAAGCCTGACGCTTTGCGGGATTTTTTTGGCACGCTGCCGGAGCGAAGGCGTCAAAGGCGATATCATAGGCCGGGTTGACCGCCACCAATTGGCCCTGAAGATGCGTTGATAACTCGGTGATTTCCACACCGGCATCGGCGCAAATGCCTTGGACTTCATCGCAATAAGTCGCGCTTTCAGCCGCGCGATCCAAATCAAAAAGGCGCGTATCGAAGGTTGGAATTTGCACGCCTTTATAGCCAAGACTGGCCGCCCATTTCGTAATGCCCTCTAAAGAGTTAAACGGAGCTTCATCTCCGGCGAATTGCGCCAGAAAAATTCCTGGTCCTTTGATCTGCGATTTCATCTGTTTTTCCTATTCTCACCTTGGTAAAATTTTAAAATCGGGCTCAGAACCAGCCCTTAAATATCTTCTGGGCCAACCAGCTTTTGCAATGGCGGTCCGCTTGGCTGGGCAATGGCGTTTTGAACCGCGCGCGCCAAAAATGTTCCTGCCGGAGATGCATTTTCAAACGTCGTCAAGATATCTGGTCGAAAATTGGCCAAAAACGGCTGTAATTCTTTTGTCCAGACATCGATCGTATCGCCCACCACACCCTTAATCTTTTCGACAGCTTGCGCGGCGGTGAGACCTGCATCGATAGACGCTGCAATCACCGCATCAATATGAGGCGCGCGCTTGAGCTCTTGGGCAATCGCAGCAGCAAAAGCCGCAGGGCTTTCGGCGCCTTGTATTTTTTCGATAGGCCGTTCAATAAAGCGCACCGTCATCGACAGGTCTTTACCAGCTTCAGTTAACGCCCGAAGCATCTCTTGCGCGTAGGTTTGCGTCAACGGCGGCGCAAGCAAAAGCACTGAAGATCTACCCCGATCCTTAAGCTTGCGCATCGCATCCCAAACGTAAGCATGGTTATCAAAGTCGAAATAAGCATGCTGCTTGCGCCACTTACTGCGTCCATGCGTCGCAAACGGAAATTGACGCTCTAACAAATAAGCAACCCGCGGATCTTCGGGTTCAATCTGATTCATAATGATGCCATCTGCCAACCCATTCTCGACGATACGTTGCACAGGCAACAACGAATCCCCAGCTGCAAAAAACGGTGTGACGTTCAAATGATATGGGGTGCCCAGAAACTCTGCGCTGATAGATCGGATGATAATCGAATAAAAGATATTCGTTTCTTCATCTGTCATTGGCAATAAAAGTGAGATGACATTGGTTTTGCCGGTTCTCAGCCTGACGCCGGCACGATTGGGAACATACCCAACGGCCTCCGCAATATGTTTGACAAGATTTTTTGTATTATCGCCAATATCTGGCGCATCAGATAAAGCCCGCGACACGGTGGCCACGGCAAACCCGCTGAGGCGGGCTAAAGTTCTTAAAGTCGGTTTTTCCCCAGGCAATAGGCGCGCCGCAAAGTCTTGATCAACCGTTTCACGTTTACGCGCCATCTTTTGTCACTTTATCCTTCCTGTAGGGCCATACCCCAGATTTCATTCTGCATAAGCAAGGATAGTTTCAATATTAAAATATATTTTTTCAAGACTTTTCCGGTGATCGGATTTTAAATCTGGGCTACCACCCGCGCAAGATGAGGAGAATTTAGAATATAATAAATTTGTTGCAAGCAAAAACTAAAACGTTATAGATTTTAGGGAATCGATTCAGACATGGGAGGTCAATCGTGAAACTACTATCAAAATTTATAACAGCGACGGCATTTGTTGCAGCCGGAAATGCATCAGCAACTGAACTGGACGTCATGCATTGGTGGACATCCGGCGGCGAAGCCGCTGCGGTTGCCGAATTTGCAAAAGCCTTTGACGCGACGGGCAATACCTGGGTTGATGCCGCAATTGTGGGCGGCGAAGCCGCGCGCGCGGCCATGGTAAGCCGGATCATTGGCGGAGAGCCGATGGGAGCATTCCAATTCAACCATGGCCGTCAGGCAGAAGAGCTTATCGAATCTGGCCTTTTGCGTGATATCACTGATATCGCCGAAGCCGAAGGCTGGAAAGACATGGTTAACCCCTCTTCGCTGCTTGACGCCTGCACCGTCGATGGCCGTATTTACTGCGCGCCTGTCAATATCCACTCATGGCAGTGGCTGTGGGTCAGCCACAAAGCCTTTGAAGACTCTGGCGTTTCGGTTCCAACAAATTGGACCGAATTTGTAGCTGGTGCGGCTGCTCTGGAAGCTGCTGGTAAAGTACCATTGGCGATGGGCCAGCAAGGCTGGCAACAATCTGGCGCGTTCAACGTGATGATGGCCTCGCTTCTGCCAAACGATATTTTTATGGCCGTTTATGGCGATAAAGACGCCTCTGTTGCAGCGGGCCCCGAAGTAACTTCACTGTTCGAAGCGGCAGAAAATGCGCGCTCCATGGCGGCAAAATCAACCGTTCAAAACTGGAATGACGCAACCAACTTGGTCATCACAGGTCAAGCCGGTGGTCAAATCATGGGCGATTGGGCGCAGGGTGAATTTGCGGTTGCGAACGCAGTGGCGGGCGAAGATTATAGCTGCTTGCCCGGTTTGGGGATGAACCCAAGATTGGGAACAGGCGGCGATGCGTTCTATTTTCCAGTTCTGAAGGATGATGCTAAAATTGCAGCGCAAGGTGAATTGGCAGCATTGTTGCTTAAGCCAACAACTCAAGTCGCCTTCAACCTGAAAAAAGGATCGCTTCCAGTACGCGGCGATGTTGATCTGTCAGCGGCAAATGATTGCATGCAAAAAGGTTTAGCCTTGCTTGACCAAGGCGCGTTGTTGCCAGATACCAATATGCTTCTAACGCCTGACACGGCAAACCAAATGAACACATTGTTCACCGAGTTCTTTGCCGACACATCCATCTCAGCGACGGATGCACAGGCTGACTTTGTGAAAATGATCGCAAACGCGGACTAAACCCAAAACAAAATGTCAGCCCGCCCGCGCGGGCTGACACCCCTTTTTTATATCAAAGCATTGGATATTGAGGCCGCAGATGTCACACAAGCGCCCTAATCAGCTTTTCAGAAACAAATCAGCTAAGATCGCCGCAATCCCGATGATTGTGACGGCCCTGTTTGTTTTCGTGGGCGGTACGGCTTGGACTATTGTCTATAGTTTTACCAAATCTGGACTGCTGCCACGCTTAAAATGGGTTGGCTTGCAACAGTATGAGCGGCTTTGGGACACGAAGAAATGGCTGGTTTCAATCGAAAACCTATTCATCTATGGCCTGTGTATGTTGATTTTGATGTTCGTGATTGGCTTTATACTCGCGGCTTTAATTGATCAAAAAGTGCGGTTCGAAAGCGTTTTTCGCACCGTAATCTTATACCCTTATGCTTTAAGCTTCGTTGTGACAGGTTTGATCTGGCAGTGGATTTTGAACCCAAGTTTTGGCGTGCAAGGCATTGTAAGGGATCTCGGCTGGGCGAGCTTTACCTTCGATCCGCTCTACAACCCCGACATCGCGATTTTCGGCGTGCTCATTGCCGGCTTATGGCAGGGCAGCGGCTTGGTGATGGTGCTGATGCTCGCGGGCTTGCGCGGTATTGATGAAGATGTTTGGAAGGCCACGCGTGTTGATGGTATTCCGACATGGAAAACCTATGTGGTCGTTATTATTCCAATGATGCGACCAGTGTTTATCACAACTTTGGTGATCGTAACCACGGGCATTGTCAAAGTGTTCGATCTGATCGTCGCGCAGACCGGCGGCGGCCCCGGCATCGCCACCGAAGTGCCTGCAAAATATGTATATGATCTTATGTTTCAAGCGCAAAACCTGGGGCAAGGCTTCGCAGCCTCAACCATGATGCTGCTCACCGTTATGTTGGTTGTTATACCTTGGGCAATGCTTGAATTTGGAGGTTCTAAAAGACATGGCTGAGCAAGAGATCATGATTGGCCCTCGGGGCCCTAAACCTCGCAAAACCTTTTCGCGCAGAAATATCTTTCTCTATGGCACGCTGGCGTTTATCGCGGTGTATTACGCCATCCCGCTTTATGTGATGACGGTCACCTCTTTAAAAGGCATGCCTGAAATTCGGCTGGGAAATATTTTTTCTCCGCCCCTTGAGGTGACCTTTGCGCCTTGGGTGAAAGCGTGGTCGCAGGCCTGTACAGGATTAACATGTGAAGGCTTAAGCCGCGGGTTTTGGAACTCGGTTCAAATTACGGTCCCCTCAGTCATTGCCTCGATAATCGTCGCCTCTATCAATGGATATGCTTTGGCAAACTGGCGTTTTAAAGGCGCCAATGTGTTTTTTACGATTTTGATATTTGGAGCGTTCATCCCCTATCAGGTGATGCTTTACCCATTGGTGATCATGCTGCGGGAAATTGGCATATATGGATCACTGGGTGGGCTGGTTATCGTTCATACGATTTTTGGTATGCCCATTTTGACGCTGTTATTTCGCAACTATTTCACCTCGTTACCCGAAGAGTTGTTCAAAGCGGCGCGCGTGGATGGTGCCGGGTTTTGGGGTATTTATTTCCGCATTATGGTGCCCATGTCTTTGCCAATTTTTACGGTTGCCGTGATTCTTCAGGTGACCGGCATCTGGAATGACTTTCTGTTTGGTATTGTTTATACGGGGCCGGAAAATTACCCCATGACGGTACAATTGAATAACATTGTGAATTCAACGCAGGGCGTGCAGGAATATAACGTGAATATGGCCGCCACAATCATCACGGGGCTGGTTCCCCTGACCATCTATTTCATCTCAGGAAAACTGTTCGTGCGCGGCATCGCAGCCGGCGCAGTTAAAGGATAAGCTGCATTATGCATTCGGTAGAAATAAAAAAATTAGACCTGAATTTTGGATCTGTAAGTGTTCTGCACAATTTGGACCTTAATGTTCATAAGGGCGAATTTCTGGTGCTTTTGGGATCGTCAGGATGCGGCAAGTCAACCCTGCTGAACTGTATTGCCGGATTGCTCGACATAACCGATGGACAAATCCTGATCAATGGCACCAACGTCACGTGGGCCGAGCCGTCAGAGCGTGGCATCGGGATGGTTTTTCAATCCTACGCGCTTTATCCGCAAATGAGCGTTGAAGGGAATTTATCCTTTGGCCTGAAAAACACGAAAATGCCCAAAGAGGAGATCAAAGCGCGCGTGGCGCGGGCCGCCGAGATTTTGCAGATCGAGCCTTTGCTCTCCCGCAAACCCGCCGCCCTTTCTGGAGGGCAGCGCCAACGTGTAGCTATCGGGCGTGCTCTGGTGCGCGATGTCGATGTCTTTTTATTCGATGAACCCCTGTCAAATCTGGATGCTAAGCTGCGCGCTGATTTGCGCGTTGAAATCAAACGTCTGCACCAGCAATTGGGCAATACGATGATTTATGTCACGCATGATCAGATCGAGGCCATGACATTGGCCGACCGTATCGCGGTGATGCGCAATGGCAAAATCATGCAACTTGCCTCACCAAATGAGATCTACAACCGCCCGCGCAATAAATATGTGGCCAATTTCATTGGTTCGCCATCAATGAACTTTCTGGATGGTCAGATCCAAGATAACCATTTTATCTTTGAAGACGTCAAATTACCGCTCGATCGCTATGAATTCTCTGAACAGCCAGCCAATAATTGCGCCGCAACCATCGGAATCCGTCCAGAGCATGTGATCGTGGGGGATTTAAGCGCCAAAGCCCCCTATCACACGCAAGTCACCGTTGATTTGGTCGAACCGATGGGCTCGGACACGATCGTTGATTGCACCGTAAGCGGGGCCTATTTCAGATTTCGGATGGATGGCCAAGCCCGCGTGAAACCAGGAGATCTTGTCAGCATCGGGTTTGACCCGAAACAAGCCTCTCTGTTTGATCCTGCTTCCGAATTACGCCTTTAACCCCCCTCTTAGCCCCTACATTAAAAGAAGATTACTCATGCCCGCACATTCCATGCAACTTTACTCGTTTCGAAATTTTGACTTGGCGGATACGCTGCAAACTCTGGCTGATCTAGGATTGCGCGAGGTCGAGGGGTTCGGGGCATTATACGAAAATCCAAGCAAAACCAAAGCGCTGTTGGACACATATGGTCTATCAATGACCACCGGCCATTTTGATATAGATCTGGTTGAGAATGAACCAGAAAATGCCTTAAATATTGCGCGTGAATTTGGCATGGAAGCCGTGATCATCGCCTTCTTAAAGCCCGAACGGCGACCAACAGATCGCGCAGGCTGGGCTGAGTTTGGCGCGCATCTTGAAACGATCGGGGCGCCTATTCGTGCGGCGGGATTGCAGTTTGGCTGGCATAATCATGATTTCGAATTTATTCCTTTAGAGGATGGAACATATCCCATCGAAGCTATGTTAGAGGCCGCGCCCTCGCTGGTTCTGGAACTTGATCTGGCTTGGGTGGCGGTTGCAGGGGAATCGCCCGTAGAATGGATAGAGCGTTACAAAAATCGTATCATATCTGCCCATATAAAAGATCACGCCCCAGAGGGTGAAAATCGTGATGAAGGCGGTTGGGCTGATGTCGGGCATGGGGTGATGAATTGGGATGAAATCAGCGCATGTTTACGCGCATCGGGCATTGGCCGTTATGTTCTGGAACATGACAATCCAAAAGATGGTGTGCGCTTTGCAACAAGATCCTACGAAAAACTGATAACCTTTTAAACTAAAGGCCGCTGCAAGAAAGGCGTTAAAACTATGAAGAAAATGGGCATTGGCCTTATTGGATGTGGTAATATCTCAACAGCTTATCTGCAGTTGGCAACACAATTTTCATCCCTAGAAATGCGCGCTGTTGCAGACCTTGATATGGCCATAGCCAAAACTCAGGCAGAGAAATTTAACCTGCGCGCGCTAAGCGTACCAGATCTACTCGCAAGCAGCGATATCGATATAGTCGTGAACCTGACCATACCAGCGGCGCATTTTGAGGTCACGAAACAAATCCTACAGGCGGGAAAACATGCCTTTTCGGAAAAACCGTTTGTGCTCAGCTTAGAAGAAGGTGAGGCGTTGCGCAAATTGGCCGATGAAACGGGCTTGCGCATCGGTTCGGCACCCGACACGTTTTTGGGCGGGGCCCATCAATTGGCGCGATCTTTGATTGATCAAGGAGCGATAGGAGAGGTTTTAAGCGGCACCTGCCATGTCATGTCGCGAGGGATGGAAGCATGGCATCCGAACCCTGATTTTTTCTTTCAACCTGGTGGTGGGCCCGTACTCGATTTAGGCCCTTATTACATAACGAATTTGGTGCAATTGATCGGGCCGGTCAAGGCTGTAAGCGCGATGGCATCAACCGGCCTGAAAACCCGCACCATTGGCACGGGCCCGCGCACGGGAGAGAGCGTACCCGTAGATACCCCCACCACACTTCATGCCTTACTCGAATTTCAATCCGGCGCAATTATAACGCTGGGTGCAAGCTGGGATGTTTCCGCACATCGGCATGAAAATATGGAGCTTTATGGCAGTGAAGGCTCGCTCTACGTGCCTGATCCCAATTTCTTCGGGGGCAGCGTACTACACGCCGATGCAAGCGGGGGCACCGCGCAGCCCAAGCAAGATGATCATCCTTTCGGTATCACCAATACCACCGATGGACAGGGCGAAAAGCGGGCAAATTACCGCTGCGCCGGGCTTGCTGATATGGCGAAGGCAATTCTTGAAAACCGCCCGCATCGCTGCTCTTTGGATTTGGCAGCGCATGTCGTGGACGTGATGACGGGTATTCTGGAGTCTGGCGAGAAAAAGCGGTGGATTGAGCTGTCAACCAGTTGTGCGAGGCCCGCTGCACTAGGTAAAACCGAAGCGTTAAAACTGCTCAATCAAACAGCGGGGTAATATGAGGGTGATCGATAATCCGGTCTTACCAGGTTTTCACCCGGATCCGTCTTTTCTTCGGGTCGGTTCCGATTACTATCTAGCGACCTCGACCTTTGAATGGTACCCTGGGGTGCGCATTTATCATTCAACCAACCTTAGCGCGTGGCGCTTGGTGGCAACCCCTTTGAACAGACCCGCGCTTTTAGACATGCGTGGAAACCCAGATTCAGGCGGTGTTTGGGCCCCATGCCTCTCTTATGCAGACGGTTTATTTTGGTTGGTTTACACAGATGTGAAACGCTTGGACGGCGCCTTTAAGGACACCCATAATTATATCACAACCTGCCCGCGCATCGATGGCGAATGGTCTGATCCAATCTACGTAAACTCGTCTGGATTTGACCCCTCGCTTTTTCACGATGACGATGGCCGCAAATGGCTCTTGAATATGGTTTGGAATCATGGCGCGCATGATACAGGCTCTAACCCGACCCATCACCGCTTTGATGGCATAGCTCTACAGGAATGGGCCCCCGATAAAGGTTTGTTCGGACCCATTAAAAACATCTGGTCCGGAAGCCAAAGAGGGCTGACAGAAGCACCCCATATTTTCAAAAGAAACGGCTATTATTACCTCACCACTGCGGAGGGGGGAACCGGCTATGGGCACGCGGTGAGCATGGCGCGCGCGCGCAATCTACAGGGGCCCTATGAGGCCCATCCAGAACAACATCTGATGACGCATAGCGACACGCCTGACCACGCGTTTCAACGCATCGGGCACGGTCAGTATGTTGAGACCCAAGACGGCGAGGCCTATCACTCATTTTTGATGGGGCGGCCAATACCCGGTCCAGATGGGGTTGGACGCTTTTGTCCCTTGGGCCGTGAAACAGGATTAGAGCGCTGCGTTTGGAAAGCCGATAACTGGCTTTATCTTGAAGGCTCTGGACAAACCGTTCGGGCAAACCTGCCCAATCCTGACAAAGGCCAGCACAGCGTTCAAAAAGCCAAAACCAAAACAATAAATTATCAGTTTAATTGCCTTCATTCTGATTTCCAATGGCTCAGAACGCCGTTTCCCGAAAGGTTATTTCGGTTAGAAAATAATAGCTTAATTTTAATAGGGCGGGAAAGCATCGGCAGTTGCTTTGAACAAGCATTGGTCGCGCGCCGCCAGCAACATCTCATCTATTCCGCCGAATGCCAGCTGCAATTTGCACCGCAAACCTATCAGCAAGCCGCCGGTTTGATCACCTATTATAACGGCCATAAATTTCATGCGTTGCTGCTTTCGCATGATCCTGAAATTGGCCGGATATTAACCCTATTTTCCTGCCCAGGTCGTTATCCGAATACGGATATGGATTATCCACTGGCCGCGCCCGTGCCAATCGCTGAGGGCGCTGTAGAGTTGCGCCTTCAGACCGATCATGCTGAGCAACAGTTTTTCTGGAAACAGGCCAAGGATTGGCATCCAATTGGCCCGGTTTTAGATGCGGCCTGCTTGTCGGATGAGGCGGGAAAAGGCGAAGGCAAATCTTTTACGGGCAACTTCGTTGGTATGATTGCCTTTGATACGTCAGGTTTGGCCGCCGAAGCACAATTTTCCCGCTTCAGCTATACTGGCGCCGAATAAGCTTTGAACAATCGCGGCAACTGTCTTGGGTAAAAACGCGATTTTAATACCATTTCTACGCACCTATAAATAGAACCCCCGAGCTAAATCTGCATCGTAGGTCCCACCAAGGTTTAACGTAACACCGCCTCAGCACCCTTGCATAAACGGTAGATACATCCTTGTTCTGCGGGAAGCTTTAATAAGTCAGCCTGATCAAGGCCCAGATAAAGGCCGCGCAAGACCTTAGAGGTCACAGCATGCGTAACGATAATAGCCGGATCTTCAAGTTCTTGTAAAAAGGACATGACCCGCCTTGAGATCATCTGAAAGGTTTCACCGCCTGGACTCTTAAAAAACCATTCAGATCCTTGCACTGGCGCTTTGATTTTTTGACTTATGGCATCGCGCGTGGCCCCTTCCCACGCGCCAAAATTGATTTCAAGCAAACGCGGATCTTTTACGTGAGTTTTGATAAAGGGGGCTGCAAGATTTGCCGTTGTTAAAGTTCTTCCCAAAGGGCTAACGAACACAATATGCGGCAAGCTTTTAACAGATCGCAATACTTCGCCTTGGGCCAAGGCCTGCTGCCGCCCCTTATCTGTCAGAGGCGAGTCTTTTTGCCCCTGAAGACGCCCCTGCTGGTTCCAGAGCGTTTCACCATGTCTTAGAATATAAAGCTCGGGATAAGGGTACATGCTCGAAACCTATCTTAATAAAATCATACAGACAGATGCATATGCTGCGGATCACAGTTTTGAAAGGCGCAGAAACGCTTCCCAAAAACCGTTTCAACAAACACACCTAACGTTAAAATCCGCTGGATTTATTCCCAAAAAATACTTTCGTAACCTCTTGAATAATGTCCCATGTGACGCGGTGTCCATCGGGCATAAAAAGGCTGTCACCCGCGCCCAACACGTGGCTTTTGCCCGTTGATTGATCTGTCAGATGGCAACGCCCAGATAAAAGGGTCATCAATTCATCACCCTGCTCTGTGCATTCAAAGGCACCGGTGCTGCAGCGCCAGATGCCCGAGCGCGTTGTATAGCCCGCCCCCCCCGTATCAATACGGCCCGATGCGGCGGGCGCCCCGGACAGAATTTTATAATTGCTTTCGGGGTTATCAAAAGGCCAAGGCTGCAAAACCCCAATCTCGCTACCTGGCGTATAAATCTGCATGCCTTAGTTCCTAAAAATTGCCAATAAGCACAACAACTTTAGCACATCCTATACGTAATGTAAGCTGACTTGGGGAAGCGCCCGCGCAGCGAATTCTTTGCCAACCTCGATCAAAAATTCTGTAAATTTACAAGAGCCCAGCCTGGAAAATAGAAATTGCAGATGGAAAACGGCTGCTTCACCGAACGGCGGATGATCACAGGCCGGTAAAAAACAGCCCCGCAATACGCCCTGCAAGCCGCGGTATAGCGTCAAATTGATGGGTCTGTCTGCTTTGGGTGTTTTACAAGCTGATGGTAACGTTTTTGTCTAGTTCAATATGATAGCGATGTTTATACTGACGGAATTCAAATTTGATCAGGGGCGAATATGAGCAATCTTCTTTTAGCAACCGCGGTTGGAATTGGGGGAACCGTGTTCATGGATCTATGGTCGGTTCTGTTAAATCGCGTCTTTGCGATTGCGCCCCCCAATTGGGGATTGGTTGGCAGATGGGTGTTCCATTTAAAACATGGCGTGGTTTTTCATTCAGATATTCAAATCGCGCAAGAAACGGCTGGTGAAACCCGCATCGGCTGGGCCTTCCATTATGGCGTGGGTATAATCTACGGCGTTCTTTTCATCGCTTTAATAGGAGCAGACTGGCTAAGGGAGCCAAGCTTCCTGCCTGTTTGGGTATTTTCTATTGCGACAATCGCTGCAGGATGGTTTTTATTGCATCCCGGCTTGGGACTTGGCATCGCCTTATCAAAAACCCCAAACCCGCACTTTGGGCGCGCTATGGGATTGCTTGGCCATACCGTTTTTGGGCTCGGAATGTGGTGCACAGCGCTTTTGTTATAGCGCGGTCAAGAAGGCAGATCTGATAGAAGTGAACCTGTTCCAATTGCTAAGATATTGGCGCGTACGATCTTAAAAGTGCAGTTTAGCAGCAGCTTAAACGGGGCAGCGTTCGATCCTAAAACAAACTGCCTATGAGCTTTTGAAAAACGCTTCTGCAGCCATCTTAAACATCTTTAAGCCTTTAAGATGGATCTCTTCACGCATCACGCTAGCTTCAGCTGTATTGAGCGGTCTGACATGGCGCGATGACTATTTCAAAAATAAAACATCTTTGCGTAATCGCCAAAAAGGCACGAGGCCAAATAATTCAAAGCAAAGATCGGGATGAGACGCCCGGCTATGCGGTCAACCGATAAGCCGCT
>ERZ1048872.832-NODE-832-length-30042-cov-5.856271_pt1 | contig 30042 bp, 31 predicted proteins | sample MGYA00383100_ERZ1048872 | MGnify/ENA primary metagenome ERZ1048872 (study PRJEB29581, sample SAMEA5548370) | metagenome | biome: marine; feature: coastal; material: water | depth 50 m | study: Short-term variability in the microbial, nano- and picoplankton...
AATAGCTTGATTTGTTTGAGACATATATTTTATTTTGAAGTGTTAAACGAAGTTGCAAATTTACAATTCTTTATAGCATAAAAAAAGGTGGTTTGATTTTTAAAATTTGGAATCAAAATGTGATTGTGATTATTGATTAAAAAAAGTGAAACAATAATTTGTTATATATTTACGTTCGAAAAGCTATTAGATTACCCCTTTATGAAATACGTTGTAATTTGTATTGTTTTAATTTTCAGTACAACCCTCATTTTTTCTCAAGAAGACTCAACAGCCAAATCAATTAAAATAAAATTACCTAACACTACTCTTTTTTTCAAAGATGCTGCTATAGTTACTGAAATTGATATACCAATTGTTTCCGAAAAAGATTCACTATTAGAGGTAGATACAGTAATTGATATAAAAGCAAATCACTGGGATACAACAGTTTACAATCCTTATAGAAATACCTTAGCGCATTTTCCGTTTCAATTAAAATTCACTGATAGTACATTTTCATCGCCTGTTTTGCATAAAAAAGTAATTACATCGCGTTATGGTTGGCGAAGAGGACGGCCGCACCATGGTATAGATATAGACTTAGTAACAGGAGATAAAGTTGTTGCTATTTTAGACGGAATTGTACGATTTGCCAGATATAGTGGTGGACATGGTAAAACAGTTGTGGTGCGTCATTATAACGGTTTAGAAACGACTTATGCCCATTTATCTCATATTGCAGTTAAAGCAAATGATAGTATCTCTAAAGGAGAATATTTAGGGAAAGGTGGTAACACAGGTAACTCTCGTGGTAGCCATCTGCATTTGGTAGCGAGTTATAAAGGTGAAAATATTCATCCAGAATATCTTTTTGATTTTTCCGAAACTAATAGTATTAGAGCAAAAGAATTGTGGGTAACACGAGAATGGACACATGCACGCTTTCATAACTCTAGACGTGTGAGCAAGGTTCATGTATTAACTACTAAAGAATCAGCCTTAGCGAGTTTGGTAAAGACGAAAAAGGTATATGTTGTTAAAAAAGGTGATACCCTTTATGGTATTTCTAGACGAAATAATCTTTCTATTTCAAAAATTTGTAATACCAATTCTATTAAAAAATCTTCGCCATTAAAAATTGGACAGAAGTTAGTTTTAGAGCTTTAATAATAAGCCTGAATTTGTAAATTTCTGTACTTTTACAAGTTGAAAATCAAAAATTATTTTGAAAGTCTGTATTGCCGAAAAACCTAGTGTTGCGCGAGAAATCGCCGCTGTTCTTGGAGCCACCACAAAACGAGATGGTTACTTTGAAGGCAATGGCTATGCTGTTACTTACACCTTTGGTCATCTCTGTACCTTATACGAACCTGCTGATTATAAACCATATTGGAAAAGTTGGGATTTAAATAATTTGCCAATGCTACCTGAAAAATTTCAGGTTAAAGTATCAAACAATGACGGTATTAAAAAGCAATTTAAAATTGTAAAAAGTCTTTTTGATAATGCCGAAGTTGTTATAAACTGTGGTGATGCAGGCCAAGAAGGAGAATTGATACAGCGATGGGTGATTAACGAAGCAAACTATAAAGGCGAAGTAAAGCGATTATGGATTTCGTCGTTAACTACAGAAGCTATAAAGGAAGGTTTTAAAAACTTAAAATCGTCAGCAGACTATGATAATCTCTATTATGCCGGATTTTCAAGATCTATTGGAGATTGGTTACTAGGTATAAATGCAACACGATTATATACTGTAAAACATGGTGGCTACAAACAAGTTCTTTCTGTTGGACGTGTGCAAACACCAACGCTAGCTATGCTTGTTAATCGGTTTAAAGAGATTGATAATTTTATACCAAAACCCTATTGGGAATTACAAACCCTTTATAGAGATACGCTATTTAGTTACGAGGAAGGTCGCTTCTTAAAAATGGAAGATGGTGAAGTCTTAGCCAATAAAGTTAAAGAACACGAATTCGAAATCATTTCCATCACTAAAAAGAAAGGAACAGAATACGCACCAAAGCTATTTGATTTAACAGGCTTACAAGTTTATTGTAATACCAAGTTTGGATTTTCAGCAGATGAAACATTAAAAATCGCTCAAAAATTATATGAAAAAAAGGCGGTTACTTATCCAAGAGTAGATACTACATTTTTACCGAATGATGTATATCCAAAAGTAAAAAGTATATTATCAAAACTCACTGACTATAAAGTTTTTATATCACCTTTATTAAATGATAAAATAAAGAAGTCCACTAGAGTATTTAATGATAAAAAAGTTACAGATCATCATGCTATTATTCCAACGGGAATACAAACACATTTACAATACAATGAGCAGCGAGTTTATGACATTATAGTAAAACGATTTATTGCTGTTTTTTATGACGATTGTAAAGTATCAAATACTACTGTTATAGGAAAAGCAGCAGATGTTAACTTTAAAACAACAGGTAAAGAAATATTATCTAAAGGCTGGAGAGTTATATTTGAAAGCAAAGACACATCGGCTAAACCAACTACTACAAAAGATAAAATGTTGCCATCTTTCGTTAAAGGCGAAAAAGGACCACATGAGCCTTCTTTTTTAGAAAAACAGACCAAACCGCCTAATCAATTTACAGAAGCCTCGCTCTTGCGTGCTATGGAAACTGCTGGCAAACAGGTCGATGATGACGAATTAAGAGATTTAATGAAAGAAAATGGTATTGGCCGCCCATCTACACGTGCTAATATTATTGAAACACTTTTTAGAAGAAAATACATTAAGCGAAATAAAAAACAGATATTACCAACTATTACAGGTATACAGCTAATTGATACTATTACAAATGAACTCTTAAAATCTGCTGAACTCACTGGTAGCTGGGAGAAGCAATTAAAGGATATTGAAAAAGGAAAAATTAGTGCTAACGCCTTTATAAAAGGTATGAAACGCATGGTCGACGCCTTAGTTTACGAAGTACGCAGCGAGACGGTACAAACACGTATTTCTGCAGTAAACAATAAACCAGTTGTAAAATCTAAAACTAAATCGAAGTCTAGATCAAAAGCGCTTGTCGGTAGCGCTTGCCCTAAGTGTAAAACGGGAAAATTACTAAAAGGAAAATCTGCTTATGGATGTAACCTTTATGGAAAATCTTGCGATTTCACTTTACCATTTAACTATGGTGATAAAAAGATTTCTGAAAATCAGTACATACGTTTATTAAGTAAAGGCTCTACTGTAAACTTAAAAGGTTTTGAAATTGGCGGAAAATCTATTGAAGGCTTATTACGTTTTGATAACGAATACAAGTTGAAACTTGAGCCTAAACTAACTAAAAAGAAACAAACTATAAAAGCTGGTGATGTTTGTCCTAAATGTAAATCTGGTAAAATTCTTAAAGGTAAAACTGCTTATGGCTGTAGTAATTATAAAGTAGGTTGCGAATTTAGAGTTAGCTTTTAAATTTTATATCATCGTCTCTTGGAGTGGTCTTGAAGATGATAATCTGTCACGATAGTATCGAGAAGCTTTTATTAATATTTAACTCTACTACGATACGTTCAGTCTTACCATCTAATCAAGTAATTGACTTAATAGGAATATAAAAATCTTCCTCAGAATCAGGGCTTCCATTCTTATACTTTTCGCCCATTACCTGAAAATGTGGTCTATCTTCAATTTGGTAACCAGACGTTGGCAACCATTCTGTCATAATTCTTCTGTATGTAACAGCAGCATCCATTCCTTTATGAAGGAATATAGCATATTTGCCTTCTGGAATTGCAATGGATATCATGTCTTCTGGTATATCATCAAAATTTAAAACTTCAACACAAGCCCAAATATCGAATGGTTTTTCAGGGCTGTGATAATCATTATAAATTTGCATTGCTATACATTCATTATTTATAACATGTATTAGTTCTTTTCTAAGCGGCATAAAACGCCTCCATAACGCCATAATATTACCGTATTCTCCGCGAGACATAGTACTTCGCATTCCAATTACCTTCTTATTCGTTGAATTAATAATTCTTGGATTCAAACTTTTAATGTATTAAAAAAGCCATTATCATTGATAATGGCTTTGTATTTTGTAAAAATATGCTTTTATGCTTGTTTTACTCTAACAGCGTTCAAACCTCGTTGTCCTTTTTCAAGTTCAAAAGTAACTTTATCATTTTCTGTTATTTCATCAATAATACCACTGACGTGTGTAAAATGCTTTTCGTTTGTTTCTGTATCTATAATGAACCCGAATCCTTTTGAGCTATCGTAGAATGATACTTTACCCTTTCTGATAGGATCAAATACTTCATCGCTCTCCTCTTTTGTCGGAATTCCGAGTACAATATTTTTTGCTTTCACTTTTATTTTCATAGAAGGATCTGGTGGAGTATCAGTAAGGTTACCATTATGATCTACATAAGCCAGAGGAATACCTCCTGAACCATTTTCTTCTTTTGCAAGTTTACGCGCTTCCATTTTCTTGCGCTTATCTTCTCGCTTTTTTAATCGTTTTTTTTCTTTTTCGCTCTTACTAAAGGTTTGTTGTGATTTAGCCATTCGTTGTTTTAAATATTAATATATGCTCGCTTATGAAAATATTGAAATAATATATTAATGCTAAAAACTGAACAAAGAATAGTATTAAAAACCTAAAAAAATAACTTAGAAATAACGTTACTTGTGCGGTATATCTTCAATAAACTGATTACAAAGATACAATTTCTATACCAAATATTTAGTATTAAAGCCTATAAACCACACCAAGCATTATTCTTGGCATTAGACTTGGCTGTTTTATTGCCTTATTAGCATCGCTAAACGTAAATTGTTCGTCATTATTTTCGTTATTATTTCTTGGATTTACATTGTCGTCATCTGGACTATATGAAGTGTCATGCCCTTTTAAAGTATTATTAAAAAAGTAGTCTAGTCCTGCCAATGCGACTAAATTCAGCCTATCGGAAATTTCAAAATGTGTCTCTGTACCAAGACCGATTCCAAATTGCTTTGAGGTAACATCGAAATCTTCATTTCCACCAACATATTTAAAATTAGCGGTAAAACTAGAATAACGTGGACCAAATACGATATACGATTCATCTAAGTTCAATAGATTAGACTGCCACATAAAATCTAATCTGTAATCAAATGCCTTGGCTTTCTCTTCTGGGACTCCATTTGTAGCATTATTGATAAAAATCCGTCTTGCATCTGCAGAATTACCCGGATCGAGATTGGTATAACCCATGCCAAATCGGATATGAACAGGTAAAGACTGTATAGGTTTTAATGCCGTAAAATGCGCATTAAATCCAAGTCCTCTATTGTAGCCAGTTGAAAATCCGATTGCGAATTTTGAATCTTTTGTTATTGTGTTTTGAGAAAAAGAAAAAACAGAAATGCCAATAAACGCTATCGATAGCGTAGTTTTAAGTAGGTTCATAATCTAAATTTAGGTTTAAAAATTTGGTGTTATGCAAAGACATAACAATTTATTTACGTTTAAAACCCTTATTTGAGATGTTAATTACTTTATTTTTTTATTGTACCTGTCCAAGAAATCGTATTATAGTTGCCAGTTGACACGGTTAGAAATGCATTTCTGTTTGGTTTAACATCTATAAATACGCTATATGTTTGATTTACCCTTGTTACATCGAATGACACCGATATATGCCGTTTATCATCCTCAAATAAAGCCTTATAGTTTTCAATATCTCCTGTTATATTAAATGACTTGTTCTCTATTTTTAATGACATTACTATACCCGAAACCTTAGAATTATTAATTTCAATTGTATTGGCATTACTATTTAGTTTCTCTTTATTCTTATTTGAATAAACGACCTCACCAATAAAATAATAGTGCTTATTTTTCACTATGTTTTTAGAAGATTCATAATAATCATTTACTTTTTCTGGTTGAATTTCCTTTGATTGCGCACAATTAAAAGCACTCAGCAAAAAACTAAATAGTAATGTTAACACAACCATTTTCTTCATGTTATTTAGGGTCTAAAACTCTTTTTATTCTTTCAATACAATCGCTATAGTGATACCTAGTTTCAGTGTTTAAAGCCATTTTAGATACAGCCTTAAGTGCTCGCTGTAATTGATTTAATTCTCCTCTAACTAAAGCTCTTACATCAGATTGATTAACGTTAAAATATTGTCTACTGCGTCTAGCGTCTAATTCCTTTGTCATTAAATAGGTCATCCTATCTAAATAGGCACGTTGTAAATTGCGTCTGTAAACCATAACATTTGATGCTGTCTTAGTTTCTGACCAGAGCCCTAAACGTAAATCTCTTAACATTTCTAATGCTGAATAATTTTTAGTATCCAATGCACTATGATCGATAAGTCTGCCTATACGTTCAAAATTTAATAAATTATTTAGGTGTCGTGTTTGTACACTTCGAATTCTGTCTGTGTAGCCTGCATAATTTATATTTTTTACAATAGCTTCATCCACCAACCATGTTGGAGTTTCAAACGCATTTTTTTGTAGCCAACTTATAGCAGATTTTTGATATGCTTTAGAAACCGGATTATAAACATCACCAGGTTGTGAAGGGTTTTTAGTATCTTCAACTACTCCACCTACATGAGTTACTACATGACCAACATATCGACTCCATACGCCCAATAATTCTCCATACAATTCACCTAAATCTTCATAATTATCTGTTTGGTCACTGGTCCAACTAGGTAAGTTTTTAGCAACAATTTTTAAATTTTTAAGCCCATAGGTACTTGCCTTAATACTATTGTTCCCTATATCCTCCGTCTGAGCTGTTGGGTCGAAACGACTACTTTGCTTTCCGAATTTGTATATTGGGTTTCCTGCCTTTTCATAAATCCAGTTGCTTAAAGTTTCTTTTTCGGCAGCTGCGGATTTCACATTTGGAATATAACGATAACCATAATTAATAGCATAATCATCATAAGGTCCTAATTGCCTCACAAATCTAATATTGGTATCTCCGGGTTGAGCAATATAATTGTATCGCGCATAATCCATTATGGTCGCCGCAATTCCATTTTTTTGTGTAAATGCGCCATCTCTATAACTTTCCACATCGTAAGCATAACTTGCACTCATATTATGGGGTAAGCCGAGTGTATGACCTACCTCATGAGCAATAACCATTTTCATCATTTCACCTATCTCTTCATCTGGAGTATTCAATGTTCTTGCTGAAGGGTTTGCAGCACCAGTTTCTAACATATAGCGATTTCGATACGAACGTAAATGGTTATGATACCAAATTATATCGCTTTCAATAATTTCTCCACTTCTTGGATCTGAGACACTTGGTCCTGTAGCATTACGTGTTGTACTAGCAACATATCTTACAACAGAATATCTAATATCCTCAGGACTAAATTCTGGATCTTCTTCTTTCGTAGGAGGGTCTTTTGCGATAATAGCATTTTTAAATCCAGCTGCTTCAAATGCCTTTTGCCAAAGCGCTATACCTTCTTTCATATATGATCTAAACTTCATTGGTGTGGCAGGATCTAAATAGTACACAATTGGTTTAACAGGTTCTACTAGCTCCCCTCTTTTATACGCCTCAATATCTCTAGGAATTAATTTCCAACGTCTTAAATACGTTTTTCTATCCGCTTTAAGTTCTTCACTGCTGTAATCGTATTTACTTAATGTAAACCAACCCACTCTTTCGTCAAAAAGACGCGGTTGCATTGGCACTTTCGGTAATAAAATCATGGATTGATTCATTTGTACACTAATAGTTTCATCACCAGTATTTACTGGTGGCGAAGACGCATTATATGTAAAATCTTGAATGACTTCTATATTCTCAGGGAAGCTTTTCATAGTATTAATAAAGCTTCGTGATTTATCTAGATTTCTAACTTTGTATTGCTTACGAATATATGATGGTAAGCCACTAATCGCTTTAACATCTGAGCCGTAAAAGCTAGTAACATCAATTACTACAGCAGAAGAATCTTTTGAGAATGCAGCAATGTCAAATGCATAAAGTGTAGGTTCGTAATTATTAGCTCTTACGGAAACATTAATTGGCAAACTGTCTGCAGCAACTGCGCTCGATGATTTTTCTTTTATTAAGATTTTATTCTTAAACCGTTTCCAATTAATTAGCCTAGTATTAGTTTTAGTACCAGCATTAACATAACCTCCACCGAGGTTTGAAGGTAATTTAGCAAAACGACTAACCAACAACATATCAGTATCTAAATAATCCATTGGAATTTCAAAGAAGTACTTCTCACCTACCAAATGCACATCAAACAAGCCTTCATCAGAAATAGCATCTTTAGTAATTACTTTATTATAATCCTTAATTTTACCTTTTTTCTTTTTTAGCTCAGGTAATTTTGCCTGTGCTGTTTTAGAATTGTTTTTTTTCTTACCAGCAGATTGAGCAGTTGCACAGGAAAAAATAATAAGGGAACAAAGCGCAAGTGTTAGAAAGTTTCTCATAATTCGTTGATGTGATTTTTTAAATTAGCTAAAGGTAATTAATAGAATTGTAGATTTAAATAAATTCTTAAAAGCTGTTAAAAAGCCTTAATTTTGATTAAATCTAAAGTACTTTTGTAGAAAAATTAAAACATGCCTAAAATATTACCTGTATTTAGAATTACAGCCTTACTAGAAGGTATTTCATATATCTTGTTATTATTTATCGCTACACCAGTTAAGTATCTTTACGAAGATCCGCAATACGTAAAAATGCTAGGTATGCCACATGGTCTTTTATTTATGGCATATGTGGTCTTGGCCGTTTTAATTAGTACAGATATGAAATGGTCTTCAAAAACACTTTGGATCGTTCTAATAGCCTCTGTAATTCCATTTGGCACTTTTATTATTGACAAAAAATATTTAAAAATATCTCATGCTAAATCTTAGACATTTCATTTATGATTTACTAGTTGAAAAGGGCTTTACTGATGATTCAGCTAAGTTTCTTAATATGATTGGATTATTAATTGCTCTACTAATAGTTGCCTTCGTTGTTGATTTTATATCCAAACGATTGCTATGGAAGTTTTCATCGAGTTTAGCAAATAGCACAAAGACTAATTTTGATGATATTCTTATTAAAAATAAGTTACCGAAAAATATCGCACATATTATTCCGCTTATTATATTAATTGAATTTGTGCCTCAGGTGTTTGCAGATTATGATTATGCCGAAGATATTATCGAAAAGACCTTAAAAGTTATTGCCATTGTTTTAACACTTCAAATTATTAGAAGTTTATTAAATTCTGTAAAAGACTATTTAAAAACATTAGCACGATATAAGGATAAACCTATTGACAGCTATATACAAGTCTTCATGATTTTTGCTTGGTTACTTGGTATATTCTCAATCTTTGCTATTATTACAGGAATTTCATTTTGGGAATTCGCAACAACATTAGGGGCTGCGTCTGCCGTTATCTTACTTATTTTTAGAGACACTATTTTAGGTTTTGTTGCTAGTATACAAGTCTCTATAAACGACATGGTACGGATTGGAGATTGGATTACTTTCGAAAAATATGGTGCAGATGGTGATGTTACCGAAATTAATTTAGCTACAGTAAAAGTTCAAAATTGGGATAAAACTATTACCACTATTCCTACTTATGCTTTAATTTCAGATTCGTTTAAAAACTGGAGAGGCATGTTAGCTTCGGGAGGTAGACGTATTAAACGGTCGGTTATTATAAAAACATCGACAATTAATTTCTTAACAGATGCAGATATTGAACGCTTTAAGAAAATTGAATTAGTAACTACTTATTTAGAGAATGCGTCAGAAACAATAGCACAACATAACTCTGAAAAGAATATTGACAAATCGGTTTTAATCAATGGACGAAATCTAACTAATTTTGGAGTGTTTAGAAAGTATTTACAAACATATGTAGAAAACCATTCTGCTTTAAACAAAGACATGACTATGATGGTTCGTCAACTGCAACCAACTGCACAAGGTATTCCTATGGAGATATATGCTTTTAGTAGCGATCAACGTTGGCAGAATTACGAATACATTATGGGGGATATATTTGATCATGTTCTTGCTTCTGTAAAATATTTCGATTTAGAAATTTATGAGTTAGCACTTGCTACCCCTGAATAAATGAAGATTATTTGATTGAAATCACGATCTCCCTTTTTTGTTGTTAATAACCACGTTAACAAGATATTTAAGTACTAATTAAAAGCTAGAGGTTAATACTTAAATTTAATTCCGAATTAACTTTAATAGCTTTATTATGATTTCTAGAACCGAAGACCTCCTCGCCATAAGGCCTAATATTACCTCTGCAAAAGTTTATGATTCCATGGGATCTGATGAACTATTTCAGAATAAAACTTTACGCCCGATCATTAAACTTCAACACGATTTATTGATTGCTGTTTTTAAAAATTACATTGCAAAACATAAGAATGTATTTTACGAATTGTCTGTAGCGAAGCAATTAGCGTATATTGAAAATGCAATTCATAAAGACATGAAATTTCGAAACTCTGTAAAAGGGATGATTATTGGGCATTTTACTGTTGAGGAATATATTGTATACATTCAGAATTCATCGGCATTAAACAAACGCATGATGAATATTACTAAAGAGCGACTATTTAGTAGTATCCAGGTTTTTAAAAAGTCAGAAATTTTAATTGCAGTTTAGAGCAGAGATTCACCATTTAAATTGGTAGTAAGCACATCGCTCATATACTTAAAAAATGGTTCTATTTTTTTGAAAGATGAATTAACCTCTTTAAGAAAATTATCATCCAGAACCTCTTTATCTGTATATTTTTTGACAAAAATATACTGCTTTTTTCTTATAAGATCTATAGCTGGATGCCTTTTATCAAATCCTCTAGGTGCCGTTTTTAACTCATCACCTACAAAATTACCCCAAGTTGACGCAAACGTTTTATTTTTAAGGATAGTCCTCATCTCACTATCATCCATTTCAAACTCTTTTCTTATCCTTAGTAAATCTTCTTTATTTGGTTCCCAAAATCCGGCAGCAATAAAAGACTCGTTATTTGGTTGAATATGCAAATAATAACCACCTCTTAATTCTGGTTTCTTTCTTGCAAATGATCCACCAAAATGGGTCTTGTACGGCAATTTGTTCTTAGAAAAACGAACATCTCTATAAATTCGAAAGACTTTAATTTTTTCAATTTGATCATGTGTATCCATAAGCTCACCTAAATAATTATAAGCCGATTTCACTTTCGCTTCAATAGCTTTAAACTCTGGTTTATGCTCATTAAACCAATCTCTATCATTATTTTTTGTAAGTTTTTTAAAAAAGGAAAACGTTTCTTTTGGTATGGATTGGTTCATATAATTTATGTTTTTATAAAAATATGAAAAGCAAAAAAATATAGCTTAACATTTAAGAAATAATTAGTTACACGTATATAATTGAATGCAAATTAATTATTATAAACATTGGCGTTGATTTATTAGTTTAGAATTGTTTCAAATAAACTTGTGTGTTGTGAGAATTTTTACTATTATGCACAACTTTTAAAACACACATTTTTACTTTTATGGGTAGACCAGCAACAAGACCAACAAAACTCAAAGACGGTTACTATATCGAAATCCGAAATAAAGGATCTAAATCAGGCGTTAAACTGTACAGTGGTACTAAACTACAAATGCATCGTGCCATTAAAATGTACGAACGCTCTAAAGTGGTTTTCATTTTAGGTGAATCTGTTGATGGCAAATTTGTAAATAAAGAGCCAAAACTGCACGTTGTAGGATAATTTAGAACACTACTTTTTATATTCTAATTACTTACTGAAATTGTATTTTATATTTTTTTTCATAAATTGTTGATTAAAATAGTGCTTTTGTGGTACTATAAACTAACTAACTAATCAATTTAAATTATGACAAATTCTTTAAACAAACCACCTATTTGGTTTTGGATTGTGAGTGTATTAGCATTGGTCTGGAACGGTCTTGGAGTTATGGCTTATTTAGGAAGAGCCTTTGCTACTAACGAAATGATAGCTGCATTACCAGAAGAACAACAAGCTGAATTTTTAATAGAATACCCAGCTTGGTATACTGCAGCATTCGCTCTAGCCGTATTTTGTGGAGCACTTGGATGTGTTGCATTACTAATTAAGAAAAGTTGGGCATACATTTTATTTCTTATTTCCGCACTTGGAGCAATTGTTCAGCACGCATATTTATTTATGAATGTTGAAGACATGAGTTTAGTAATGCCAATATTGGTTATTGTAGTATGCCTATTTTTAATATGGTTTGCAAAAAATGCAATTTCTAAAAACTGGATTAACTAAATAATTTAACCAACCAATCTTAAAGAGGTATTAGTAAAACTAATACCTTTTTTTATTCAAAATCTACAGAATGCAATATTAATCCTGAAGCAGGAGCAATATAATCCATTACTTCTATACTATCTTGTTTTAAAGTATTCTCAATATATTCTAACGATACTTCTCCTCTACCGAGTTTTATTAATACCCCAAACATGAGTCTAATTTGATTCCGCATGAAACCCTTTCCTTTTACTTTAAATACGTATGATTGCTCTGGAAAGAAATTTGCCGTATATATATCATTATCTACAATTTCCGAAAAATCTATCGCACGATTATATTCCCCTTTATTAGTTGCACGATAACAATAGGTTTTAAAATTATGATGACCCATGAATAATTTTGCTCCTTGTTTCATCAAATCAACATTTAGTGGCTCTAGAATTGTAGTCATAATTGGAGCACAAAACGGATGATTCTTTTTACCTTCAGAAAACACATAATGATATTCTTTTAATTTAGAATCCTGAATGATATTAAAATCCTTATCAACTTCTTCGATTGACAGCGCTCTAATATCCTGTGGTAAATTATGATTAAAGAGCTCTAAAAATGAATTAAATTCAGTTATTGGTGCATTGTAAATAAACAATTCTAAAGCGGCTTCATTAGCCGAAACCATGGCATCAGTTCTACCTGCACCTAATGTTTTAAATCGCACATCTTTAAGAATATACTTTAAAGTGCGATCAATCATTAAGTGAATCGTTTTTACATCTGGCTGCTTCTGCCAACCATGAAACCGATAGCCTAAATACTGAATTTTTAATAAGTAATAATAACGTTTATCAAACATAACAACAAGAACGCTATTTTCTTGATGAATCCAAAAGCATTGTTTATTTTTATTATCTAAATAAACCTATTTGAAGCAACATTTTCCATTCGACCCATTATTAAGGCATCATGCTCTAATTAGCTTATTATTAGCGGCTTGGGTATTTGTGTTCCTGTTTTTTACAGAACCACTGGATGTCAATGAATTTAACAATTCAGAAAAATTAATTTATTTACCGGGTTATGGTTTACTTGGAGCTCTTTTGTATTTAGTGTGTTTACCATTTCAGTACTGGCTTTATAAATTGCATAAACATAAATGGTCCATTTATTCTGAAATATTTTTCTTATCTGTATTTATCCTAATTTCAATTATTGCATTACGACTTTTCTATTTGCAAGTAGTAATAAATTGGCATCCAAATTCCAATACGTTTTGGTATCAACTAAACACAACTATTATTCCTGCTTTACTTACTATTATACCAATAATTATAATTGGACGCTTTGCTTTTGGAAAATATCATGAAAAAAGAATTGATGATTCTAAAATCGAAATCAAAGGAGAAGGCAATTACGAAGGTTTACGTCTGCAATTAAAAGAAATCATAAGTGTAAAGTCTTCAGATAATTATATAGAAGTATTTTATGTTTCTGGCACTAATTTAAAGAAAACGTTGATTAGAAATAAGTTATCTGTCATTGATAGCGAATTTCCGGAATTACTGCGTGTACATCGATCTTATCTAATAAATCCATTTCATTTCCAACAATGGAAAACTGAAAATGGCAAGCTAATAGTAATTCTAAGTCATGCCATTGAGGTTCCAATTTCAAAGACTTACCAAGCTGCTATAAAAGCTTCAATTAATTCCACCACAAACTAGGGTTATTTCGCCCCAAACACATATTATAACTGATTAAATGAAAACGTTCTAAGATATATTTGTTTCAGAAAGTTAAATCACACAAATAACATTTAATTATGAAAAATTTATTTTTAATACTTATACTTTTTTTATTCGGAACTATTTCAATTTTAGCACAATCAGAAACTTGTGATTGCAAAACTGATTTAGATTTTTTAGTTGAAAAAATTAAAAAAATGCCATCATACAAAAAACAGATTAAAGGCGAAAAGGCAACTAAATTTTTAAAAACCTACAAAAAGCTTTCAGCAGAAATGCAAGAACCAATTTTAATAGAAGTTTGCTATAAGCTATTAATAGAACAAATGATATTAATAAATGATGTACATGCATCGCTTCAAATATCTAAATCTTATAGCGCTGCGCAACATAATACGAAGCACCCGAAAACGAGTAATAATATTACTGAATTAACAGAGATATTATCTAACAAGGAATTGAGTGATTTAGAAGGAATCTATAATTACAATAAGAATGAAAGAATTGGCATTTATTATTCTGAAAACAAGAAAGACCTGATAGCTGTTGTTTTAGAGACAGGATTGAAGCAATGGGAAGTTGGAGATATTAGATTTTATGCCACACACACCGACGGAAATAAGTATAACTTTTACTATTATGATATAGATACAAAAATACCAGGTTTTGTTAAGAGTTTAACTTTTGAAAATGGACGTATATGGTCTTACAAAAAAGAAGGCAATGCTCTAGATTACGAATTTGCTGATAATGATGTGAACGTAGCAGAGTTTAAAACAATAAATGAGGATACACAGTATTTATATTTTAAAACATTTGGCAATAGTAAGAAGAAAGCGTTGGTAGAATTCTATAATAATACCAAAGATAAAATAACTGCAAAAAATGTCATTGTGGACTTAAGAAGTAATAGTGGCGGTAACAAGAAATTCTCTGATCCCTTTCTCAAATTATTAAAAGATAAAAATGTCTATGTAATCACTAATTGCTTTGCAGGAAGCAATGGAGAGCAATTCACATTAAAGCTATTAAAAAATAAAAATGCCAAGCATTTAGGACAAACCACTCGTGGGATTATAGCATATGGGATGAATTATGGTTATAAGTATAAAACCCCTTCTGGATATTTTAACTTAACACCAACAGATATGAATTTTCATAAGTATATTGCCCATGAAGGAAAAGGAATTACACCAGAGATTTCTTTAGATTTTAATAGCGATTGGATTGAACAAACATTAGAGATTATTGAGAATGATAAGAATTAGATTTAGTGTGATTTAAATACACGATTAAACGTTCTAAATTTCATTAGATTGGCTGCCATTAATTATTATTATTGGCAGTATTATTTATCTCGACTTTGTAAAACACCTACGACATCATTTAATTTAAAGCCTTTAGCTTGAAGTAGCATTAAATAATGAAATAGTAAATCAGCACTTTCCTCAAGGAACAAATCATCATTGTTGTCTTTGGCTTCAATTACAACTTCAACAGCCTCCTCACCTACTTTTTGAGCAACTTTATTGATACCTTTTGCAAATAATGAAGCCACATAAGATTTATCAGAATCTTTAGCTTCAATTCTTGATGTTATGGTATCTTCTAATTTTGAAATAAAACCAAATGTTTGGTCATTAATTTCGTTCCAGCATGTGTCAGTTCCTTTATGGCATGTTGGCCCATTAGGGTTCACTTTAATTAATAGCGTATCACTGTCGCAATCGAGTTTAATATCTAATAGATTTAAGACATTGCCACTTTCCTCGCCTTTAGTCCATAGACGTTGTTTAGAGCGACTAAAAAAAGTAACTAATTTAGTGTCTATGGTTTTTTGAAGTGCTTCATTATTCATGTATCCAAGCATTAACACCTTATTTGTTACTGCATCTTGAATAATTACTGGTACAAGCCCATCAGGACTTTTATTAAAATCTATGTTCATCTTTTACTTTTTTTGGGATACTGAAACAAGTCCAGTATTACGACTAAAGTCGTACTTCAATTTGTTGTTTTCGTAATTCTTTTTTTAATTCAATTATTGGAATATCACCAAAATGAAAAACACTAGCAGCCAATGCCGCATCTGCTTTACCGAGTTTAAATGTATCAGCAAAATGCTGAATAGTTCCTGCACCACCTGATGCAATAATCGGGATATTGACCAGGTCTGATAATTTGGCTAAGGCTTCATTAGCAAAACCTGCTTTAGTACCATCATGATTCATTGATGTGAATAAGATTTCACCAGCACCACGCTGTTCTACCTCTTTTGCCCAATCAAATAAATTGATTTCAGTCGGTATTGTTCCACCTACTAAATGCACAAACCACTCGGCTCCTATTTTTTTTGCATCAATAGCAACTACTACACATTGGCTTCCAAATTTCTCAGATAATTCATTAATTAGTTTTGGCCGTTTTACAGCAGAGGAGTTTACAGAGACCTTATCTGCACCGCAATGCAACAAGTCATCAACATCTTCAACAGAAGAAATGCCTCCACCAACAGTAAAAGGAATATTGACCTGTTCTGCGACCTTTAAAACCATATCGTGCATGGTTCTTCGTTTTTCTTGAGTTGCTGAGATATCTAAAAAAACCAGCTCATCCGCACCTAAATCTGCATATTGCTTAGCTAATACCACAGGATCACCAGCATCACGTAAATCAACAAAGTTGACTCCTTTTACGGTACGGCCATCTTTTATATCTAAGCAAGGAACAATTCGTTTTGTAAGCATGGTTAATTATTTAAAATAAATTGTTCTATTTCTTTTAATGAAATTCTTTTCTCGTAAATCGCTTTTCCGACAATGACACCTTCACATCCCATATCACGCAATAGTGGTAATTCATCATATTTAGAAATACCACCTGAAGCAATTAATCGGATATCTTGGACTTTATTTAATATTCTATTATATAAATCGAAAGAAGGTCCTTCGAGCATACCGTCTTTAGATATATCTGTACATATAACATAAGATACACCTTTAGACTGGTATCTATTTATGAATGGAATGACCTCCAATTCACTTTCTTCTTGCCAACCAGAAATTGCAATTTTCTCATTATTACAATCTGCACCAAGTATAATTTTATCAGAACCAAATTTAGAAATCCAATTATTAAAAACTTCTGGGTTTTTAACAGCTATACTACCACCAGTGATTTGATTTGCGCCAGAATTAAAAGCGATTTTTAAATCTTCATCAGATTTTAATCCTCCTCCAAAATCTATTTTTAAGTTGGTTTTAGTTGCTATAGCCTCCAATACCTTGTAGTTAACGATATGGCTTGCTTTTGCCCCATCCAAATCCACAACGTGTAAATATTGAATACCTGCATCTTCAAAGGCTTTAGCCACTTCTACAGGATTTTCATTATATACTTTCTTAGTATTGTAGTCTCCCTTTGTTAATCGAACACACTGACCATTAATGATATCGATAGCTGGAATAATTCTCATTTTATAAGTCTAAAAAATTTTTTAATAATTGCTCACCTGTGGTTCCACTCTTCTCTGGATGAAATTGTACACCATAGAAATTATCATTTTCTAAAGCTGAAGCATATTCTATATCATAATCTGAAGTTGCGATGGCATCGTCACATTTTTCAGCGTAATAGCTATGCACCAAATACATATAATCACCTTCATTAATGCCTTTAAATAAATCAGATTTTAAGTTTTTTACGGTATTCCATCCCATTTGTGGTACTTTAACAGCACTGGAAAAACGTTTTACATTGACATCGAAAATGCCCAAACCAATGGTATTACCTTCTTCTGTATGATTACACATTAGTTGCATACCTAAACAGATACCAAGTACTGGTTGTTTCAAAGTTGGTAATAACGTGTCTAAACCACTTTCCTTAAGCATCTTCATTGCTGAACTAGCTTCCCCAACACCAGGAAAAATTACTTTATCTGATTTAATTATCTCTTCAGGATTATTAGTTAGTACAGCATCGAAACCCAATCGCTGAAAAGCAAATTGAATACTCTTAATATTACCTGCACCGTAATTTACTATCGATAAATTCATTACAACATTCCTTTTGTTGATGGTAAAATCATTTTCTCTACATCTTGCTTTACTGCCATTTTAATTGCTTTTGCAAAGGCTTTAAAGATTGCTTCTATTTTATGATGTTCATTATCGCCTTCAACTTTAATATTTAAGTTACACTTAGATCCATCTGTAAAGGATTTAAAAAAATGATAAAACATTTCAGTAGGCATTTTACCAATCATTTCTCTCTTAAAATCTGCATCCCAAACTAACCAATTTCTTCCACCAAAATCAATTGCTACTTCCGCTAAAGAGTCATCCATAGGTAAACTAAAACCGTAGCGTTCTATGCCTAATTTATTTCCTAAAGTAGTTGCAAACACTTCACCTAAAGCTATCGCTGTATCTTCAATAGTATGGTGCTCATCTACTTCTAAATCACCAACTACTTTGATATTTAAATCCATTTGACCATGACGAGAAATTTGATCAAGCATATGATCAAAAAAAGCAATTCCTGTATCTATCTCACTCTTTCCAGTACCATCGAGATTAAGATCAATCTTAATCTTAGTTTCATTGGTATTCCGTTCTATAGTCCCAATACGTTCAGTAGTTTTAAGAAATTTGTAAATGACTTCCCAATCATTGGTCTCTAAAGCAATATAATCTTGTAATTCGCTATTGCTAACTGTAACTTCATCAGTTCCTAAGTTTGTGTTGTCATTAATAAATACACCCTTAGCCCCTAGGTTTTTAGCTAATTCTATATCTGTAAGCCTATCACCAATTACAAATGAATTTGCGAGATCATAGTCGTTAGTAAAATACTTAGTTAATAAACCTGTATTTGGTTTACGTGTATTGGCATTGTCTTTTGCGAATGTTCTATCAATAAACTGTTCTTTAAACACAATATCTTCTTGCTCAAATGTTTTTAAAATAAAGTTATGTACAGGCCAAAAGGTGTTTTCCGGATACACATCTGTGCCTAAACCGTCTTGATTAGTAATCATGACGATTTCAAAATTTAATTCCTTAGCAATCTTGCTTAAGTATTGAAATACCTTAGGATAAAATTCTAATTTTTCAAATGAATCTATTTGTTCATCTGCTGGTTCTTTTATTAAAGTTCCGTCTCTATCTATAAATAATACTGGTTTCATTAGAGTTGGTTTAAAGTCGTAATTAATGTTAGATTTTCCTTCTTGGTCCCTATTGTAAATCGCAAACAGTTTTTACATAATGGCTGAGTTGTTCTGTTCCTTGCAACAATACCTTTTTTTATTAATTGAGAATAACGCATATTAGCATCATCTACTTTGACCAAAACAAAATTAGCATCCGATGGATAAACGGTATTAATGAAAGAAATATCTGATAATCGGGATATCAGTTGATCTCGTTCTTTCAATATAGAATCAACTTCTTGATTAACTTTATTTAAACGTGTTAATCGCTCTATGGCTTTGTCTTGGGTTAACTGATTTACATTATATGGTGGCTTAATTTTATTTAGAACTGATATAATAAATTCTGATGCAAAACACACTCCAAGACGAATTCCTGCCAAGCCATATGCTTTTGAAAGGGTTTGTGTTACTATTAGGTTTGAAAATTCATTCAATCTGCTCACCCAACTTTCTTGGTTTGAAAAGTCTATATATGCTTCATCAATAACAACAATCCCATTAAAATTTTTAATTAATTCTTCAACTTTATTGTTATTAAAACTATTTGCCGTTGGATTGTTTGGTGAGCATAAAAACAAGATTTTAGAGTTAACATTTTGAGTTGATAGAATTTCTGAAACTTTAGGTTCAAAATATTCATCTAATAACACACTTTTAATCTCAATAGCATTTAAATCCGCTAAAACAGAATACATACCATATGTTGGTGGCAATGTGATAACATTGTCTTGCTTGGGTTCACAGAACGCTCTAAACAACAAGTCTAATACTTCATCACTACCATTACCTAGAAGGATTTGAGATGTTAAAACACCTTTTATCTCAGATAGATAATCCTTTACCAGTGACTGTTGTGGATCTGGATAACGATTAACATTGGTTTGAAATGGATTCTCATTTGCATCCATAAATACCATATCTGAAGACGCATCCTTGTACTCATCTCTTGCTGATGAATATGCCTTTATCGTTTTTATATTGTCTCGTAAGAGATCATTAATATCTTTCATTTTTGCTATTCTGAATTTATTTCAGAATCTATATTTTTATTCGAAATACTAAACTAAGTTCAGCATAACATTTTGTTTTTATTTGTAAGGTACTGAAACAAGTTCAGCACGATTTCTATAAGTCTTTTAGCCTTAAAGAAATTGCGTTTTTATGAGCTTGTAAGCCTTCAGCTTCAGCCATTAATTCAATTGCTGGACCAATATTTTTAATTCCTTTTTGAGAAATTTTTTGAAAGGTCATACTCTTTTGAAAACTATCTAAATTGACACCAGAATAGGCTTTAGAAAATCCATTAGTAGGTAATGTGTGGTTGGTGCCAGAGGCATAATCGCCTGCACTCTCTGGTGTATAATTACCAATAAATACAGAGCCTGCATTACCAATGTTTTTTACAAAATAATCATCGTTATTGGTTGCTACAATAAAGTGCTCTGGTCCATACGCATCAATTAATTCTAAAGCTGTTTGGAAATCATCTAAAATAATTGATTTAGAATTATTGATAGCATCAGTTGCCATGTCTCTTCTCGGTAGAGCTTTAAGCTGTTTTTCAACTTCTATATTTACCTTTTCAGCAAATGTTTTTGCTGTAGTTACCAGAATAACTTGGCTATCAGATCCGTGTTCTGCTTGACTTAATAAATCTGATGCTACATAAGCTGGATTGGCGGATTCGTCTGCCATGACTAAAAGTTCACTTGGACCAGCAGGCATATCTATTGCCACACCATATTTAGTTGCTAATTGTTTTGCGACTGTTACAAATTGATTTCCTGGACCAAATATTTTATAAACCTTAGGAATAGACGCTGTCCCAAAAGTTAATCCTGCAATAGCTTGAATACCTCCTACCTTTATAATTTTAGTAACACCACATAGTTGAGCAGTATATAAGATTTCATTGGCAATTTGCCCTTTCACATTGGGTGGTGAACATAATACAATTTCTTTACAACCAGCTATTTGTGCTGGTACCGCCAACATTAAAACCGTTGAGAACAAAGGTGCTGTTCCACCAGGAATATAGAGTCCCACTTTTTGAATAGGTCTTTTTTCTTGCCAGCATTTAACACCACGCATTGTTTTTAACTCTACTTTATCGGTTTGTTGTGCTTCGTGAAACTTTTCAATATTAGTTTTAGCAAGATTAATGGCGTCTTTTAAGTCTTCTGAAACTAATTTAGACCCGTTTTCTATTTCCGCTTTTGTTACAATATTTGTATCTAATTTAACACCATCAAATTTTGAAGTATACCTTTCAATGGCTTTATCACCAAATTTTTGAACATCCTTAAAAACCTGATTAACTGTCGCTTCAATATCATCTACGGTTTTAGTAGGACGTTTTAAAATGTCTAACCATTTTGTCTTATTTGGATTTATGTATGTTTTCATCTTTTTTCTATTAAATAGTGTTGCAACAAGTTCAGCATACTAAAGCACCATATTTTCGATTGGACAAACAAGAATACCTTCTGCGCCATTTGCTTTTAATTCATCGATCATATTCCAAAAGTCATTTTTATTTAATACTGAGTGTACTGAACTCCAACCTTCTTTTGCCAGAGGCATAATTGTTGGACTATTCATACCAGGAAGAATTTTAGAAATTGCTTCTAGTTTATCATTTGGAGCGTTAAGTAAAATATATTTACTCTCTCTTCCTCTCAAAACTGATCTTAATCTAAACTGAAGTGTATTGATTAATTCTTGATTTGCTAAAGATATTTTTGGTGATGTTGCTAGAACCGCTTCTGACTTTAAAAGCACTTCTACCTCTTTTAATCCATTTTTAAATAATGTACTACCACTAGAAACAATGTCGCAAATGGCATCTGCTAAACCAATATTCGGTGCTATTTCAACGGAACCATTAATAATATGAAGATTAGCTTCTATTCCTGCCTCAGTTAAAAATTGATTTACTGTATTTGGATAAGATGTTGCAATACGCTTCCCTTGTAAATCTGTTAAACTTTTAGCATCAGAATACTTCGGTACTGCAATCGAAACTTTACATTTTGAAAATCCTAAACGTTCTACAATAGTTAAGTCACTACCTTTTTCAATCAATACATTTTCACCAATAATAGCGGCATCTACGACTCCATCTTTTAAATATTGTGGAATATCTCCATTTCTTAAATAGAATATCTCTAATGGAAAGTTTCGTGCAGATGCTTTTAATTGGTCTTTTCCATTATCCACAGAAATACCTATCTCTTTTAGAATCGTCATGGAATCATCATTAAGTCGTCCGGACTTTTGTACAGCAATTTTTAATTTACTCATTGTTAATTATGGTAATGTCTGAGAATTGGATAGAATTTAAAAAACAAAAAACCCATCTGAGTTCTCAAACGGGTTTTTAATATATATTTTGGATTTATTCAATACATCTTTCACCTCGCTTGATAGCTAGAATGGAAATGGCGATGTGCTTGGATAAATGTCATAACTTTTTTTTATTCACACAAAGATTGCTAAATAAAATTCACTAATCCTAATTAAAATCTATTGAAATTTAATTTTTAACAAATTATTAATATTCCCATTTCAAATTATTGATTTCCTAAAATAATTGACTTTAAAGTATCACCAGAGCCTATGCAATAACTTTGTATTAAAAAGCTAATTTGGCTTATTATACTTATAAGTTTTTTTTAGCCTACTTATTATACCTCTCATGACTATTTTAATTTTTCCTTGTATGACTAAATCTTTTGTCAATAAAATTACTTTATTAGTTTTTTGAATCTTATTTACAATAATAAACCAATAAAAGTATTTATTATACTTACTCGAGTAAACTTCTTTGTTTGCTTTTAAAACCTCTTTATTGTTCTTTAAAATTATTAGATTTCTATCTAACTCACTGCGATTACATAGATGTATAAATAGAGCATTTTCAGTATCATGCAGGCCATAGATACAATTTAGTTTTTCTGGATCATGAATAATAATTTTGTCTTTATGCCTAGGTAAAATCTCTTCTGAAATTATTTTTTGTTCAAAAGGAAAAGTGCAATTAATTCGCTTTGAGTATATTTCTTCCTCTAAGTGCAAAGCATTTTTGCTTAGTATTTTTACACCTGTATTTATAGGAAACTCCCATGGCTTTTCATGAAACAAATGATAGAGTATATTTTTATTGCTTAAATCGATGCAATCTTCAATTTTTTTATCAAGAGTTTTTACGTAAATATCTGTATCAAGCCATATATACCATTCTGCTTCTGGGAAAGCTTCGCTCGCTTTTTTTATAATTAAGCATCTTCTAAAATGTAATTCTGATGTTATTTGATCTACCTCCGTTTCAGAATCATAATATAAATCGTATTCATTAATGTTAGAATACTTAATGAGCAAATCCTTGGTCATTTCGGCAAAAAAAACACCGCTAGGATAATGACCAGAAACGATACAAATTTTACTATTCAATTTCTTCATAACCAGCCAATCAAAGATATATTACCTACACCACAGAATATTACAACTTATTAATTTCCTAAAATAATTGGCATTCCACTATCACCAGAACCAATAATAATAACTTTACTGTTAGGCGATTCAGCCAATTTATTAGTTGCTTCTATACCTTTGTCTTGAAGAATTTTATCAGTTAAAGATGCACTTAATATTCTATTAGCATCTGCCTTACCTTGAGCTTCAATAATTACTTTTTCTGCTTCTTTGGCAGCAGTCACTAATCTAAACTCATATTCTAATGATTCTTGTTCTTGCTTTAATTTACGCTCAATGGCTTCTTTAATTGTTGGAGGCAAAGTTACATCTCTTACTAACACCTCATTTAATTGAACATATTGTTTATCAAGTATCTTCTTAGTTTCTTCATAAATTTCAACTTGAATAGCGTCACGTTTGGTTGAATATAAATCGTCTGGTGTATAGCGTCCAATAACACTTCGAGCTGCACTACGAATTGCAGGTTGTATAACACGCTGCAAATAACCTTGCCCTAAAGATTGGTGCAAGTTCCCTAATTGATCATAAATAGGTTCGTACCAAGCTGAAGCATCAATTTGAATCTCTAACCCATTAGAGGATAGTACTTTCATTTTTTCAAATAATTCTTGCTGACGTACTTCGTACACAATCACTTTATTCCAAGGGGCTACGACATGAAACCCTTCGCCTAATGGCGGCTTATCTGTAACCACACCATTATCAAAAGTTTTATACAACACTCCTGCTTCACCAGAACCAATAGTTACTGCTGACTTAGTAATAACAATTACTAATATTACTATTCCGAACAAAATAGGTAATCCAATTTTTGGTAATTTTTCCATTATTTTTTTTTTTTAAATTAAACCGTTATATTTTCTAATAAACCACTCGATAAATAGGCTGATAGCTATTAAACCGAGAAGGTATTTCCAATCGATCAAAGGTACGATATTTTTAGTGCTTTTTTGTATTGTTGCGTATCTGTTATCAGCAAGTAAATTACTAATGAGCTTATCGGATTCAGTACCAAAATAGGCTCGGCCATTACTTTGATTAGCAACGGACGTTAGCTTATCAATATCCGCATTAAGAAATTGTTGCTCTACATTATAATCTAATACCTTAAAAAGACCAGATACAGATATAGTCTCTATGTTATGCCTAACTGTGAAATCATAATTTCCTGCTTCAATACCACTCAAATCAACCATATAATTGCTGTTGTTGAGCAAAAGAGGAATCTCTCTTACTGTATTATTTTCTTCATTTTTAAGAATAATACTTAATGATGCTTCTGAATCAAATTCATAATTTTTATTAAAATATTGAGCAGAAATAATTACGTCATCATTGCCGTTATAAAAAGATTTATAATCTGTCTTGATTCGTTTCCGCTTTTTATTTGAGCTTAAATACTGAACTAGCTTATTTATAAAATTATCAAAATCTCTAAAACTTTCTGTATCTATATAGGCTTGTGCTCGCCACCTCCAAATGCCTTCACCTAATAAGAGTGCATGCTTCATATTTTCAAACTCATATGTTGCTAGCATGGCGTCTTCAGTATTTATTCCATTTACTGATTTATACAGAATAACATCCGTCGGAGCCAAAAATTCTATTCCACCAAACTCAGATTTTAATGGTGGATAATTATTAAAGTCTATATTATCAATAATAAAGGTATTATAATTTCTGTTTAACGTTGGTTGAAAGTCCTCAGTTTGATTTGTTGCTGTAGCAAATAATTTGAGGTGCGTATTATTTAAGAATTCAAGATCCGTTGTTTCACCTGTTATTATAAAAGTATTTAATTTATCCTCTTTCACCCCTTGTAACACTTCCTTAAAGCTATTGTTTGGCTGATACAATATAACAAGTTGAAATTTATCTTTTTTCGAAATATATTTCTCGGGTTTTAAAATTGAGACACTTCGCTGCTCATTACTTTCTATAGATTTTTTAAGTGCACCTAAATCTGGATGTAAAATATCAGATACTATTGCAATATTTGTTTTCTGATCAATAACTTCAACTCCAAAATTCTTAGAATTATTGACTCTATTTTTCTCATTTGCTATAGGAACTAATTCGACGCGATAGGTTTTTACACCAACACTATTTGCATCTAGTGCTGTTGATATAACCTCAGATGATTTTGAAGCATCAAACTGTAGTGCTCTTCTATATACCAAGGAATTTCCGGCCCATATTTTGAGTTCTGTTGTAATTGATTCAGTTCCATTATAATTTGTTATAATTTCAACAGGAAATTTATTCTTTAAAAACACATAACGATTAGCATTGAGTTGTTTAATACTTAAGTCCGAATACACCGTTGAATCCCCTAGTATTATTGGGTAAATCGGTTGTTTTACACCTTTTGCTGTATAACTGTAATCCGTCCCATAAGTTTGGTTACCGTCGGTAATAACTACTATTGGAGCTGCTTGATTTGCGTATACTTCACCAAACCGTTTTAATGCTTTAGATAAATTAGACTGACGTTCATTAAAAACCAAACTATCGGAATTACGAATAGTTTTTCCAAAGCTATAGCGTTCTATATTAAATCGCTCATTTAACTCTGCATTATTTGTTAATGCATTTACAATTCTATTAGCATTTTCATCTTGTTCTAAATAAGAAATGGATTCAGAATTATCTATAGCAACAACTAAGGTTGGTTTTTCGTCATAAAAGGTTTTTGATTCAAAATTTGGGTTGATGAGTAATAATAGTATTCCAAAAACAGAAATTGTTCTTAGTGTAAGAAGAAAATATCTAAGATTAGATTTAATTTTCGATTTATACAAATACTGAAACAGCGCTAATAAAAGCGCTGCTATTCCAGCTATTATAATATATAAAATTGTTTCTGTTTGCATTAACTATTTTAAGTCAACATACCACCATCAACATTCAAAGTCTGTCCAGTAACATAAGCACTTAAATCACTTGCCAAGAACACACAAGCATTAGCTATATCTTCAGGAGTACCACCTCTTTTCAAAGGAATTGCAGATCTCCAGGCCTTTACAGTATCTTCATTTAATTTTGCCGTCATTTCCGTTTCAATAAAACCTGGTGCGATAACGTTGCTTCTAATATTTCTAGACCCTAATTCTAGGGCTACAGATTTAGAAAAACCAATTATTCCAGCTTTAGATGCTGCATAATTTGTTTGCCCAGCATTTCCCTTAACACCAACAACAGAACTCATGTTAATTATTGAACCCTTACGTTGTTTTAGCATTGTGCGCTGTACAGCTTTTGTCATGTTAAAAACAGATTTAAGATTCACTTCAATAACTTTATCGAAATCTTCTTCACCCATTCGCATTAATAGGTTGTCCTTTGTAATACCAGCATTATTTATAAGTATATCAATGGATCCAAATTCTTCTAATACATCTTCTGCTAATTTTTGAGCCTCATCAAAACTCGCTGCGTTACTTTGATAACCAACAGCTTTAATTCCTTGAGAATTTAGGTCTGCTTCTAAAGCTTTAGCAGCCTCAACTGAAGAACTGTATGTAAAAGCCACATTGGCACCATGTTTAGCAAATACTTCTGCAATACCTTTTCCAATGCCACGGCTTGCACCTGTTATAATTGCCGTTTTTCCTTCTAATAATTTCATAGTATTAGGTTAATTTTTTTATTCTATCCACATTGAGCGCAGTCGAAATGCTTTTGAAAACAACAAACACTTTCGGTTTCGACTGCGCTCAACCAGACATATTAGTTTGGTCGAAAATCTGTTTCAAATATACGTAATCTCTTTCACTAATTTATACATCCCTAACCCTTCCAAGGAAGGGAATATTATTCTTGATTACAAATTACGGCGACATAAAAAAACCTCACAAGATTTTGTAAGGTTTTTAACAGTTTATACTGAACTTAATTCAGCATCTAATGCTATATAATTAGCCTAAAACTTCAGCTACTTTCTTTCCTATTTCAGCAGGAGAATCCACGACATGTATTCCACATGCTCTCATAATTTTCTTTTTTGCCTGTGCAGTATCATCACTTCCACCAACAATTGCACCTGCATGTCCCATTGTACGTCCTGCTGGAGCAGTTTCGCCAGCAATAAAACCAACTACTGGTTTCTTACTTCCACTTGCTTTGTACCATTGTGCAGCATCAGCTTCTAATTGTCCACCGATTTCACCAATCATAACAACCGCTTCTGTTTCTGGGTCGTTAATTAATAACTCTACTGCTTCTTTAGTCGTTGTTCCTATAATTGGATCACCACCAATACCTATAGCTGTAGTAATTCCTAAACCTTGTTTTACAACTTGGTCAGCCGCTTCATAGGTTAAAGTACCTGATTTAGAAACAATACCGACTCTTCCTTTTTTAAAAACAAAACCTGGCATTATCCCAACTTTAGCTTCACCAGGAGTAATAACACCTGGACAGTTAGGACCTACTAAACGACAATCTCTATCTTTTATATAATCTGCTGCTTTGATCATATCTGCAACAGGAATACCTTCTGTAATTGTAATAATAACTTTAATCCCTGCGTCAGCTGCTTCCATAATTGCGTCAGCGGCAAAAGCTGGTGGTACAAATATTATTGTAGTATCTGCGGCAACCTTTTCTACAGCTTCAGAAACTGTATTAAAAACTGGTTTCCCTAAGTGAGTTTGTCCACCTTTCCCTGGAGTTACACCACCAACTACATTAGTACCATATTCAATCATTTGCTCAGCGTGAAATGTTCCTTCACCACCCGTAAAACCTTGTACAATTATGTTAGAATTTTTGTTAACTAAAACGCTCATTTGATATTATTGTTTTTAAGTTTTGTTATTTTGTTTCGCAAAAATAAGTGTTTTGAAATGCAATTACGACCTCTTTTAAACTTTTCTTTTTGCATAAGAATTAATACTTTCAAGATTAGTTTCATCTGCTTGATGACTGATCTCATAACCGCGATAAAGTTTATTATCTTTTACTTCCCATATTGCAGAAAAATGAGCTAATACTGTTTCAGATTCAGGATTTTCTATGGTTTGGGCAAATAAAGTATGTCTGGTTGCTACAGTTGAATTTTCTTCTATTAAATGCGTAAACTCAAAGCGTAGATTAGTATATGATTTTCGTGTCCCTTCAAAGAATTTTTCAATATCGTTAAACTTTAAAATCATAAATCCATGACTACTACTCCAATGTAACTGACATTCTTCATGAAAGAATTTTGGAACAATACTAGAATCATTTACTATATCTGAATTATAAAACGCTTTTACTAAATCTTTTGCCGACATTATATGTTTTTTAATTTTTCAATTATTTCTGGAATCTTTTTTACATAAGCCATTTCCTTAAAATAACTTCTTGCTTCTTGAGCAGGAGACCCAAAATAGGTTTTACCTTCTGTAGTTTTGTTAATTCCTGACTGTGCATATATCACTGTACCATCAGTAATGGTGACATCGCTTTTAATTCCTACCTGTCCCCAAATTGTTACATTATCTTCAACAACAACACAACCTGCTATACCAGTTTGAGAAGCAATTAGGCATTTTTTACCAATTAATGTATCGTGTCCAATTTGTATTTGATTATCTAGTTTAGAACCTGCACCGATTGTTGTATCACCTGTAACTCCTCTATCGATAGTACAGAGCGCTCCTATATCTACATTATCTTCAATGATAACACGGCCACAAGATTTAAGTTGATCATAACCTTCTGGTCTATTTTTATAATAGAAAGCACTAGCACCTAAAATAGTTCCTGCATGAATTGTAACATTATTACCAATAATAGCATCGTCATAAATGCTAACATTAGAATGAAGAACGCAGTTTTTTCCAATTGTAACATTATTACCCACAAAACAATTTGGTTGTATTACGGTTCCTTCACCAATCACAGCATTATCTGCTATTGCAGAAGCTGAAGATTTAAAAGGTTTAAAATGTTGTGTTAACTTATTAAAATCTCTAAAAGGATCGTCTGAAATTAATAGCGCTTTACCTTCTGGGCATTCTACATCTTTATTAATTAAAACAATTGTTGCGGCAGATTCTAATGCTTTATCGTAATATTTTGGGTGGTCTACAAAAACAATATCACCTGGTTCTACCACGTGTATTTCATTCATCCCTAAAACAGGAAAATCATCAACTCCAACATATGTACAGTCAATGATTTTAGCAATTTCTTTTAAACTATGTTTTCTAATAAACTTCAAATTAATTACTCTTTAATTCGTTCTTTATAAGTTCCTTTTTCAGTTTCTACCTTAATCTTATCACCT
>ERZ1048872.833-NODE-833-length-30038-cov-38.031851_pt1 | contig 30038 bp, 18 predicted proteins | sample MGYA00383100_ERZ1048872 | MGnify/ENA primary metagenome ERZ1048872 (study PRJEB29581, sample SAMEA5548370) | metagenome | biome: marine; feature: coastal; material: water | depth 50 m | study: Short-term variability in the microbial, nano- and picoplankton...
CTCCTCGCCTTGAACTCAAGGGCAAGCCACTCTTTTCTGCCAACGAGTTTGCGCTTTTTCAAACGAATTACCATGGTGGCATCAAGCGCTATCAGTGGACCAATATCCCACTAGCGTTGGTCGGTATCATTGACAAGAAAGATGGAACGCGTGTTGAAGTTAATGTGGGTCTAGCGCCTGATGATCCTATTCTGATGATTCCTGATATGTCTCCTCATGTCGATCGAGGTTATAACGACAAGAAAGTAGGCGAGCTTGTCACCTACGAATCCCTTGATCCTATTGTTGCGCATCTTCCCCCGATTGAAGATGGACTCGACATCGAAGATCAGGTGTTGATAATTTTGAAGTCAAGGTATGGCGTGTCTCGGGCAGACCTTGTCTCTGCTGAGCTTTCATTGGTGCCCGCCTTTGAGCCTCGTGACATGGGTCTAGATCGAAGCATGGTCGCAGCTTACGGCCAAGATGATAAGTTAGGCGCTTATGCTGCGTTGCGTGCGGTACTTGCGAGCAAGAGACCTACTCAAACTGCCCTCGCTTACCTCGTTGATAACGAAGAGGTCGGCAACGTCAACAATACTGGCGCAAAGTCTGACTATTTCTCCAATCTGGTTGCGCGACTACTCAGCGCAAAACTTGGGAAATCCTACCGTGACATTGAAGTGCGCAAAGCCCTGCGGAATTCAAAAATGATTTCAATTGATGTTAACCCAGGCGTTAACCCAATGCGCGAAAGTGCATGGGAGCTGAACAATGCACCAAAGCTTGGCTATGGCGTTAACTTTAAAATGTATGGCCGCGGCTTCACAGCTAATTCAGAGTTCACCGCCGACATCAGACGTATTTTCGATAACGCGGATATTCCCTGGCAGACTGCCACTTATAAAGTTGGCAGATCTGGTGGCGGTACCATTGGCGGTGAGTTCTCCCGCCAAGATATGGAGGTTATCGACTTTGGCGTGCCGGTTTTGTCGATCCATACACCCTATGCGGTGAGTTCAAAGATAGATATCTATAACCTGTATCGTGGCTCAAAAGCGTTCTTTGAGGATTAGCAGCTGCGTACATATGCTGTCGACGTGTTTTACGACAAAGCAGATTTGAATCGGTTTATCCGGTAAGGATGGAGATCTGTTTTGGTTTTCTCGCCCGCGAGCATTTGCTCAACCAGAAATGCTGTCACCGGACCAAGGGTCATGCCGAGGTGCTGGTGTCCAAATGCGTAGATGATGTTGTTGCTCACAGAAGAAGGGCTAATCACCGGAAGTGAGTCAGGTAATGATGGGCGACAACCCATCCACACTGACTCTTCCTGTGTGTCCAGATCCGGAAGCATGCTGCGAGCGAGTCTAGTGAGGTGCCTGATTCTTTGATAATCGGGCGGGTCGTCGACACCTGAGATCTCAACCTGACTGGTCATGCGCATGCCGGTTTCCATTGGAGATAAAACAAAAGAACTATCGCCATTGACAACCGGGCGAGATAACAGCGTGGCAGTGGTGCGAGGGAACATCATATGGTAGCCGCGTTCAGCGACTAGCGTCACTTTGTCTCCCACCATCCCAGCCAGAGGTTCGGTATAGGCGCCCGTCGCGATAACAAGTTTGTCGGCTGTCAGCGATTCTGATTGGTTCGAGACCGTAACTGCGTTTTTGCTCATGCTGATTTGTTTGACGCACATCCTTTTGTAGATGCCGCCGTACTCGAGCATGAGATTCGTCATCTCATGAACCATCGCACCTGGGTTGGTAATGTGCAGAGCGTCTGATTGAAACAGACCGTGAGTAAAGTCAGGCGACAAAGCAGGTTCGAGCCGTCTTATATCTGCAGCACCAAGTACGTCAAAGGGCACCTGTAAACGATCCATTAATTGTCGAGTGAATCCCGTATTCGCAAAGCTGCTGGTTGATGAGTAAACCTTAAGCCACCCAACGCTTTGCACGTACCGAGTCAGCGCAGTTTCACCCACGAGTTTTAGCCAGTCGTCGGCGGCGTGACGGGTGAGTGCGTGTAGCTGATCTGCGTTTTGGTCAACTCGGTGCTGGCGGCTTTGGTTAAGAAACTCAATTAGCCAAGGTAGTGCTTTCAGCAGATACCCAGGTCTGAGGGAAAATGGTGAATGGGGTCGAGTTAGCATCTTGGCAACGTCAAAGACGATGCCAGGTGTTGATGTTGGCACGCAGGAATTGTTAACGATGCCACCCGCATTGCCGAACGATGCGCCGGATGCCGGCGCTGTTCTATCTATTAACGTAACTGCATAACCCTTCTGTGCAAGGTTGAATGCAATTGACGCACCGATTATTCCTGCACCAGCAACAATGATCGATGGTCGGGTCATGGGCCGGTTTATAAGAGGCCGCGAAGGGCCGCTTGGTCAGCGCGAGCGCCGAAGCTTGAAACAAGCAGTGAGGCTGCCCTGTTTGCAAGATCTGCACAGGCAGGAAAGCTCATGCCATGGGTTAAACCAAAAAGGAAAGTGCCTGCGAAAATATCTCCTGCACCGGTCGTATCTACCGCCTTGGTTGGGACACCGACCGACATGGTTTCCTCGTTACCATCAAAAACCAAAGCGCCTTCTTTGCCGCAGGTCATCACAACTTTGCCACATACTGTTTTAAGGCGGGCCATGGCTTCGCCCCGATTGCTCGCGGCAGTCCAGAGCCTGGCTTCATCTTCGTTGCAAAAAATCAGATCAATGCCAAGTTCGGCCAACGCATCGAAAGACGCTTTAAAATTCTCTACCATGGCAGGATCGGAAAGGGTTAAAGAAACCTGCACACCTGCTTCTTTCGCGATGTCGATAGTCTCCTTAACCGCTTCAAAAGCCGTGGGTGAAGTCACTAAGTAGCCTTCAATATAGAGATAGGTCGAATTTCGAAGGGCTTCCCTGTTTAACTCGTTGGGTGACAAAGTTTCGGTAATGCCGAGATGTGTTGTCATTGTGCGTTCTGCATCGGGAGTTACCATCGATATGCATTTTCCCGTAATGCCTTCCTCTCGACCAGCATCAAGGTTGGTATCGACGCCTGCGATCTTTAGGTCTGACATAAAAAAGTCGCCGGTTTCATCGCTTGCAACCTTGCAGCTGTAAAAGCTGTTGGCCCCAAGCTGTGCTGCGGCGACCATGGTGTTCGCCGCGGAGCCCCCACCAGCCTGTTTAATAGCTCGGTGTTCGTGTTCGACTTCCAGCAGGTTGAGCAACCGTTTGCGCTCGTCGCTGTCAATCAGCGTCATCAACCCTTTGCCGACGCCCGCTTTGCTGATGAACGCGTCATCAACTTCGTATTCGGTATCGACGAGTGCGTTTCCAATGCCATAAATATCGTATTTTTTCACTGCTTTTTCCTAGTAACTTTAAGTTTTTGTGAGCGTGCCGGATGATTTGCTTGTTAGCTGAGTGTTGCAAATACTTTGCTCGCGGCGTCGAGCGTTTGTTCGATATCCTGATCCGTATGAGCGCCGGAGACAAAACCGGACTCAAAGGGAGATGGCGCTAGATTAATACCCTGCTCCAGCATGCCGTTGAAGAAAAGATTAAACCTTGCCGCGTCAGCATCCATGACTTCACTAAATCGTGTGACCGGATCGGCCGCAGCAAAAAAGAAACCAAACATGCCGCCTACCTGGTTGGTTGAAAAGTCGATACCAGCATCTGCGGCAGCGGTCTTGAGTCCAGTGACCAACTGTTCTGTGCGTATTGATAGTGTTTCGAAAAAGCCCGGTTGTTCAATCAGAGACAGTGTTGCCAGGCCCGCGGTCATAGCAATGGGATTTCCCGAAAGCGTGCCAGCCTGATAAACCCCGCCAAGTGGTGCAACAACACTCATCACGTCGCGACGCCCGCCAAAAGCGCCAACGGGCATGCCGCCGCCGATGACTTTACCGAGTGTGGTCAAGTCCGGAACGACGTTGTACTGGGCCTGTGCGCCGCCAAGATTCACTCTAAATCCTGTCATTACCTCGTCGAATATTAATAATGCGCCCGCCTGGGTGGTCTGGACTCTAAGCGCTTCAAGAAAGCCAGGCACTGGGGGCACGCAACCCATATTGCCCGCGATGGGTTCAACAATAACTGCGGCCACTTGATCCCCAGCCTCGGCAAAAAAGGCCTCAACCTGTTCAATATTGTTATATTCAAGCGTGACCGTATGTTGTGCCACACTCGCGGGTACGCCGAGTGAATCAGGTTCGCCGAGCGTCAGTGCACCGCTACCGGCCTTAACCAGCAGCGCGTCGCAATGACCGTGGTAACAACCTTCAAATTTGACGATTTTATCTCGGCCGGTAAATCCTCTTGCAACTCTAATGGCACTCATCGTTGCTTCAGTGCCAGAACTCACCATGCGAATCATCTCAATGCTAGGCATTAACTGCGTGACTTTTTCCGCCATGATGGTTTCGATTTCTGTGGGCGCGCCAAAACTCAATCCGTGGGAAATGGCTGATTTAACCTGCGCGGCAACTTCCGGGTGATTATGTCCCGCAATCATGGGTCCCCACGAACCGATATAATCGATGTATTGCTTGTCATCCTCGTCGGTCAGGTAAGCACCTTCGCTGTGCTTAATAAAGAGCGGTTTTCCACCCACCCGCTGGAATGCCCTAACGGGAGAATTCACGCCGCCTGGCAGTATTTTGTTGGCGTTTTCAAATAAGGTTTCGGAACGTGTCATTAACAATTGCCCTGATTTTCGAGATGCGAATTCAACCATTCCTCGAGCAAGGATTCAAATGAGATTCTGTACGCGTCACGCCGGAAATCGGAATTCGATCGATAATCGACTGAAATCAGGTACGTTCGGTTTCGAAATGGCTTGTTTTAGACCAGTTTCTGCTAAACTAACCGACCTTTGGTAATTTTGTGCTGGTATTTGGAATAAAATGGCGACGGTAAAAGGCAGTAAACAATACCAGATGGTAGTAGTGCCTCATCGACCTTACTATCGGGGTGTTGGAGTTCTGTTTTGTCTGCTTGCGCTTTTAGCGGCGGGTTGGCTGACATTTAATTATGGACTCGACCAGGGGATGGTGAAAAAAGTTGAGGTGGTGAACGAACGTGATGAATTGCGGTCACAATTAAGCGTTTCTGCCAAGCTAGTTAGCAAACTTAGACAGGATATCGCAGTCCTAAAGCTCGGCGGGCAGGTAGACTCGAGGGCAAACGAAGAGATACAGCAGACAGTTGAAGCATTGCAAAAAGAAATAGCTGATTTAAGCGAGGAAACGAGATTTTACAAAGCCGTAATGGTGCCAAATGCGAAGGAGAGAGGGCTCAGAATAGAGCGATTGGATATGAAACAGTCGTCTGAACCCAGTAGGTTCCGTTACAGTCTGTTGCTCACTCAAATAGTCGATAAACACGATTATATTCAGGGTGGTGTGGAAATTAACGTTCTAGGTAAACTAGGTAAGGAAAATCGCAGCTTGTCACTGGTTGATTTGGTCGAAGATAAAAGTAAAGCCATCCGTTTCAAGTTTCGTTATTTCCAAAATATTGATGGGGAGTTAAATGTTCCGGAAGGATTCTCTCCGAGAGAAATTATGATAGTCGCAAAGTCGTCAGGCCGAGGCTCACAGCGCCTTGAAAAGAAATTCGACTGGCAACCTACAGGGGGATAGCCCATGGCTTTTTTTCAAAGTGGCAAAAAATCAGAACCGGGAGTTTCCTTGGTTGCGAATAATTGTGAGATAGAGGGGGATATCCATTTTAGTGATCAATTGTTGATCAATGGTGTTGTTAAGGGAAATGTCTATGCTCGGGAGGGCGTAAAGGCCGTGGTGACAGTTAGCGAGAAAGGCTGTGTCGAAGGCGAGATTCATGTGTCTGACGTCATTATTAACGGCAAGGTCTTCGGTGACATTTATTCTGACAAACACGTTGAACTCGCTGCGAAAGCTGAGATCAGAGGCAATGTGTATTACGACCTGATAGAAATGGTGATGGGTAGTCGGGTTGACGGCAAACTGGTTAAAATTTGTGCCGGTGAGGATGCAAATCAACAAACGACAGCGAAGGCAGAACCATCTCCGGTAAATAGCGCTGAAAACGAGGATCAATTAGAGACCAAAGACGCTTTGGCCTCCCAAACGTCACCGTTACACGTGACGTCGGTAAAAAGTAAGATGGCCTGATGGCCAATAACAGTGAAAGATTTAGAAAAACCCTGATGAGTTTGAGTATAAAATGAGTGATACGCCACAGACTGTTGTCCCACTGGGATTGAACTTTACTAATTCCGCAGCGAAAAAAGCGGGCTTGCTGATTGCTGAGGAAGAAAATTCCGAGCTGAAACTGCGAGTGTTTGTCACTGGTGGTGGCTGCTCAGGTTTTGAATACGGCTTCACCTTCGACGAAGATGTCGAGGAAGATGACACGCTGATCGAAAGCGATGGCGCGACGCTCATCGTAGACGCGCTTAGTTTTCAATATCTGGTCGGTGCTGAGGTGGATTTTAAAGAAGATCTGTCTGGTGCCCGATTTGTGGTAACTAACCCAAATGCATCTACAACCTGCGGCTGCGGGAATTCCTTTTCGCTTTAGCGACAGCCTAATCTTCTGACGGTGCGTACGCGTAGTTTGAATTGCCAGCCACAGAGTTGAGTTTGGCGAGCGTCGGTTGGGTCACCGTCTTAAATCTTTTATAGCCTGATTTGCTGATTGGCGCAGCCTTCGGTAGCGTGACTGTCCGCGGATTGCGGTGTACGCCGTTGACGAGGAATTCATAGTGCAAGTGCGGGGCGGTTGCCCAACCTGTAGCGCCAACGTAACCGATAGTCTGACCTTGCTTCACAGTTTTACCTGGTCGAACACCTTTAGCAAACGCTGATAGGTGCAGATATTTGGTCGTATATTGTTGGCCGTGTTGCACGACGATAAAGCGCCCTGAGGCGTTATTCTGGCGCGTAATGGTCACCTTGCCGTCGCCGGCTGCCAGTACTGGGGTCCCTTTTTTTGCGGCGTAATCAATGCCGCGGTGAGGCATCACGCGCTTGTGGATTGGGTGCAGGCGTCGCATGTTGAAGCTTGAGCTGACGTGCGAAAAGTGTACGGGATCCCGGATAAAGGCTTTTCTTAGGCTGGCGCCGTCCTGAGCGTAGTAGTCTGAGTAGCCAGATGCATCGGTGTATCTCACCGCTTCGAATGTTTTACCCATATTATTAAATTGCGCGGCAAGGATATTGCCCTCTTTTACTTTTTCGCCATCGACGTAGATATCCTCATACAGGACGGTAAATGTGTCGTCTTTGCGGATATCCAGAGCAAAGCTGATGTCCCACTGGAACACGTTGCTCAGCTGCATGATCATATTATCTGAAAGCCCCGCAGCTTTGCCTGCATGGTATAAAGATGGTTTCTCAGCAGTAATCGAAGCAGTCTTGTAAGAAATGATGGTCTCCGTTTCGGCGGAAAGCCATTGGGCTTTGTAGAGACTGCCTGTTTTGACTATCTGTAGCGAACGCAGGGGACTTTCAGCATAGTTGAGCGCTGCGAGTGCGCCAGTTTCATCGATCTTAAATTTCACTTCTTTGCTAGGTAGAATTTTCTTGAGTGATTTGACGTCTTTCCCCAAAGACATTATTTCGTGAAGGTCTTTTGGTGATAGCCCTGCACGGTTGAAGATGGCTGCCAGGCTGTCTCCCTTCCGAATGGTAATGCGTACCCACTCGTCTTCTACTATTGGTGATGTTGGCGCAGGAGGCTCGACTTCTGGGCTTTTCGAAACAGCGGCGGGCTGGACTTCTGCGCTGGTCTCAGAAAGCGTTTCATTTGGCTTGATGGAAAGCGAAACAGGTATGCGGGAAGTATCGCTGTTCTCCTTCGCCGGCAATGCTGTAATGAAAATTAGAAAGCAAAAGGCGGCGGCGACCGCAGCTTTCAGATGATTCTTTGGGTATTTATCCATAAAGCAGTAAGCTATTTGTGGTAATTATTGTAGCTTCTTATAAAAAGGTGCTAACTATATAAAAAATATACAAAAAATCAAACTATTTGTTTGACCTGGTGCAATTAGAAGTAATGGTTCAAGCTTGTATGAGATCGCCTCAGCCCTTGTAATTCCTGACGCATCAGGTATTTTGCGCCCTTCGCCTATTAACGAAGCCTGATATAGGGACATCAGTTTCAGGTTTTGTTCCCCCTCAACAGGGGCAGTTTAGCAAAGAAAGCGCTGTCAAAAAAAGCGCTGGGACAAGAGTTATGGAAATCGAAGAAAATCTTATAGATCAGATGCGGTCACTGGGGTTAATAGCTCAGGTAAGTAGTGAGGACTCACTATTAGATCATTTAGGCACTGGCGCCCGCACGGTTTACTGTGGTTTTGACCCGACAGCCGATAGTTTACATATCGGTAATCTTGTTCCTCTGCTCGCGCTTCGGAGGTTTCAGCTAGCGGGACACCGACCTATCCTATTGGTCGGTGGTGCGACTGGCATGATCGGAGATCCAGGGGGTCGATCCTCAGAGCGAGACCTCAAGCCAGCGGAGACGGTGAAGGCTTTTGTCGAGAAAATTCGTGAACAGGCGAGTGCCTTCCTGGATTTTTCCGGAGGGCCCAATTCAGCGATCGTAGTTGATAACGCAAGTTGGACCGAAGGGGTGGGTGTTATCGACTACCTAAGGGACATTGGCAAACATTTCAGCGTCAACGCGATGATCCAAAAGGACACAATAAAGCGCAGGCTAGAAGATGATAGTCAGGGCATCTCGTATACCGAATTCAGCTATATGGTTTTGCAATCGTACGATTTTGTTGTCCTGAATCGTGACCATGATTGCTCGATCCAAATGGGAGGAAGCGACCAGTGGGGAAATATTACGAGCGGTATTGACCTTATAAGGCGCATGAATGGTAATCAGGCTTATGCGATCACTTACCCTTTAATCACGAACGCCGACGGCACCAAGTTCGGGAAAAGTATGGGGAATGCTGTCTGGATTGATCCCAACAAAACTTCTCCCTATATGTTTTATCAGTTTTGGCGCAATTGTGCGGACTCGGACGTTATAAAGTACCTAGGCATCTTCACTTTCCTGATCCGTGAGCAAATTAATCAGCTTGCAGCTGCGCATGATCAAGACCCCGGTAGCCGAACGGCGCATATCGCGCTAGCGCGAGAAGTCACCAAGCTTGTGCACGGTGAGACTGGCGTGGAAGCGGCGGAACGAATCAGCACTGCGCTGTTCTCCAATCAGCTGGCATCGCTTGAAGCAGAGGACCTTGCGCAATTGGCGATGGACGGACTGCCGTCCAGTCAGCTTACCAAAGATTCGAATCTCATCGATGTGCTGGTTGAATCAGGACTTGCCATAACCCCAAGAGGAGAAGTGACCTCGGGTCAGGCACGCAAACTGATAAAGAGTAATGCCGTCTCAGTTGATGGTGTAAAAGTCTCTGATCAGGATTTTGTTCTGAAAAAAGCCGATGCATTACATGGTCGTTTTCACGTGGTTCAGAAGGGTAAGAAAAATCATCACATGATCGTGATGGACTGATCTTGAAAATAAGAAAACCGTGCGTATAATACGCCCCCTCGCCAGCCAGCTCTAATTGAATCGATTGGCGATCAAAGTTCGATTGGGGTCTGTAGCTCAGTTGGTTAGAGCGCACCCCTGATAAGGGTGAGGTCGGTGGTTCAAATCCACCCAGACCCACCAATCGGATAGTGTTATACTGCGCCTCGCTCGGATTAAAGAGCACGCAAGAAGTCGCACACGACTTCGATCCCGGGCTTACGAAGTAAGCTCACGTAAGAAGCTCGCAATGAGTTAGAATAGCAGTACTACCCAGGACAATTTTATTGTCCGAATCCAGTTTTTACTGGGGCCATAGCTCAGCTGGGAGAGCGCCTGCCTTGCACGCAGGAGGTCGCGTTGGAGTCGCACACGACTTCGATCCCGGGCTTACGAAGTAAGCTCACGTAAGAAGCTCGCAATGAGTTAGAATAGCAGTACTACCCAGGACAATTTTATTGTCCGAATCCAGTTTTTACTGGGGCCATAGCTCAGCTGGGAGAGCGCCTGCCTTGCACGCAGGAGGTCGGCGGTTCGATCCCGCCTGGCTCCACCAAATTCTTTCCTCAAAAGTTGCTCACGGCCTGTTTGGCTTCGGTTTCGCCGAAAGTTAATCTGCCTTCGGGCGCTCAAAAATTCTCATCCTAATGGTAATTGCGCGTAAATCCTGGTTCGATCTTTGGTAGGATCAAGCAACATCTAGATGGAGCAGAAAATGGACTACTCAGAAATTACGCGTGCTCGAATGTGGAGTGACGTTGATCAAGCGCATGCGCTTTACACCGATATGCGCCAAAACGATCCCGTTTCGCTGATTCAAACAGAGGAGTACAGACCCTTCTGGGCTGTCAGCAAGCACGCGGATATCGTAGAGATCGAACGTCAGCACGAGAAGTTTTTAAATACCCAAAACTCAGTTCTCATACGCAAGAAAGATGAAGATATACGTGCAGCAAATCCTGTGCAGATGCGTACATTGATTAATATGGATGGTGCTGAACATGCCGAATTTCGCCGATTGACTCAAGATTGGTTTATGCCCCAGAACCTGAAAACGCTTGAAGCAAAAGTGACTGAAATTGCAGAGACGTTTGTTGACCGAATGTTGGCGATGGGTGGTGAATGCGATTTTGTTAGCGATATTGCCATCTGGTATCCGCTGCGGGTCATTATGATGATACTCGGTGTGCCTGAAAAAGATGAGGCACTGATGCTCAAGTTAACACAGGAGATATTTGGCTCTGAAGATCCGGACATGCAGCGCGAGGGGACCGATGAAGAACGCATGCAGTTCATGATGGATTTCTTCATGTACTTTACCCAGATGACTGCAGATAGACGTGCTAACCCAGGTGATGATGTTGCCAGTGTGATTGCCAATGCGGTGATCGATGGTCAACCTATTGGGGATATGGAAGCCCTGGGTTATTACGTAATTGTTGCCACCGCCGGGCATGACACGACCAGCGCGTCAACAGCGGGCGGGTTGTTGGCACTGATGCAGAATCCTGAGCAAATGAATAAATTACGTAACGACATAAGTCTGTTACCGCACGCAATTGAAGAAATGTTCCGTTGGGAAACGCCGGTTAAACATTTTCTCAGAACCGCAACAGAGGACTACACATTACGTGGACGATCTATCAAAGAGGGCGATCGCTTGATGATGATGTACGCTTCAGGCAATCGTGATGAGGAAGTTTTCAACAACCCCTTTGAGTTTCAGGTTGACCGACGACCGAACAAACAAATCGCGTTCGGTTATGGGGTGCACCGCTGCTTGGGGCATTTGCTCGCTAAAATGGAAATGAGTGCGTTTTACAAGGCTCTGCTCGAGCGAACAACGGACATTCAGTTAAATGGCGACCCTGCCTGGATCCATGCAACCTTTGTCAGTGGGCTAAAGCGTTTGCCTGTAAGGTTTATCGCGCGATAGCACTTGGAGTATCGACACTAACCAGCGCTTCATCCGCAAATGGCGGCGCTGTCTCCGGGTGGAGTCGTCTTTTGCAACGCACGTAATTCGCATTTTTCAGTTTAAGCGAGCGTAGGAATTGACGCGCAATTGAACCCCTGATCGATCTTAAACTACGTTTCGTCGCACTTATCATTCTGTTTATCTTAACCCCACAGCAGGATTTTGGAGGTAATTTAGCCCGTTTGCGGCATGCTTATCATCGCCGATTAACGCGGGTGATACACCATTCGCTCGCTGAAAATACTCCCGAAAAAATGCTTTAAGTCAAAAAAAGCCTGAAAACACGCGTTTCTGACGCGAATATCACCTAACAATGGCCAAGTATTGAGCAACTCAGTGCGTCGATCCATGTTGCAATTCTTGCTATTTAATCTGCCCCCTTAAAAACACGTTGGGCGTCGTGTTTTAGAGCGTGCTCGCTACTTGTATTGCTTTTGCTCTGTCGGTATATTGCCGAGCCGTGAAAATCGATCTTCACGGAGAACTATCGAATTAAATGTTTTAGGGGAAAGTATGAATAGATTTAAACTGTCTACACTTGCGGGCGGTATTCTGTCTGCATGTATAGCGACGACAGGTTTCGCAGCAGAAGAGCTCGAAGAAGTTATCGTTACAGGTTCATTTATTAAGGGTACACCGATCGATTCGGAATCGCCGGTGACAATTTTGAAGCGAGATGATCTTGCTAAACAAGGCGCACCGAGCATCGTTGAAATTGTTCGACGACTCTCTGCAAGTTCTGGTGTTGATGGGGAATCAAACCAGTTCCAGTCTAACGCATCAGAAGGTGTGGCGAACGTAAACATTCGTGGTCTAGGGCCAGAGAGAACATTGGTTCTGATCAACGGCAAAAGACAAACACCAATTTCGGCACGCCTTCCCGGTGGCCGTTTTGTTGACGTTAATGCCATTCCAAAACTGGCGGTTGAACGTGCTGAGGTGCTGAAAGAGGGTGCGGCTGCAACTTACGGTTCCGATGCGATCGCTGGCGTTGTGAACTTTATCACTCGCGAGAGTTTTAATGGTCTTGAGTTTAGTGCGTCTCATCAGGAAATTGATGGCAGTGACGGGAATCAGGACTTTGGTGTTATCTTTGGTACTGCCGTGGGTGATATGCAGTGGGTAACTTCATTCGGTTATGAGACTCGCTCAGAACTGAGTCTGCGTGATATTGAAAACTCTCAGGTTAGTTTTGCGACAAACCCTGTAGGCGGGTTTTCGAGTATTGGTAATCCTGGTGTCTATTTCGACCCTGCAGATTCTCCAAGGACTTTTGGCGCATTGCCCGGACTTTCACCCAATGGCACAAAAGATCCTAACTGTGCACTTCTGGGTGGTGTCAACAACAGCTTGTTCTGCCGGTTTAGATATACGGACTTCGATAATGCAATCGAAGAAGAAGAGCGATACCAGCTGTTCTCTGAAATCAACGGAGAGATTTCAGATGGCGTGAATATCCACGCTGAATTTCTCTATGCAAAAGTTGATGTGCCCGAGTGGAAAACATCTCCTTCTTACCCGCCACAGGCGTTGTTCGGGGACATTCAATATGTACCTAACACGCACCCGGGTTTGATTGATATGGCTTCAAAGCACCCGGAATTTAACAAGTACCTCGTGCCTACAATCACGGTGCCAGACGATCCCGCAACTCCAGAGGATGAGAGCGTGTCGACTAGCGGTACTGGTGCAACGTTTTATGGTCGTCTGCTTGGTGTTGGTGCAGCGGCCGGTCGTCAGGCAAAACGTGAATACGATACTTACAGAATCGCTGGTACCATCGACGGTGAATTTGATAATGGTATCGGTTGGGACTTTGGTGTCAGCTGGTCTAGAAATGAAGGCGAGCTCGAAGGTGTTGACGCTCAAATCGGGAAAACCAAATTGGCTTTCCTTGGATTTGGTGGTGAAAGCTGCGGCGCGACACTGGATACAACCGGTGCACTCGTACAAAACGGAGCAGTAGCTGGCGCCGGAGGCTGTCTTTACTACAACCCATTCTCCAACGCGATCCAGACTTCAAACGCGCAAGCAACGCTTGGTGTAACCAATCCTGATTACAACCCAGCGGTTGCCAACAGTGCAGAAGTAATGGCTTACCTCGACGACACATCTTTGACCAAGACGCAATCTGAACTATTGGTTCTAGACGCTGTTTTCCAGGGTGATCTGTTCGACGGTGAAGCTGCATGGGCTGCTGGTTATCAGTATAGAGATCTTTCAATCGAGTCAGAACTCGATGATCTTATTAATCTGAATATCAACCCGTGTCCTTTTGTTGGTCAGACTAATTGTGATTCAGAAACAGGACTTCGTAGCTTCCTGAGTGGATCTCGCCCCGTTAATGATTCACAGGACGTGCACTCTTTGTTCTTCGAAACAGCGATGGATGTGAGTGAAAATCTTGACCTTCAGCTAGCTGTTCGTTACGAAGATTACGGTGAGTCCGATACTTTCGATCCGAAATTGGCTGCGCGATATCAGGTGTCTGATTGGCTGACGCTGCGTGGTTCTGTACAGACCACTTTCCGTGGGCCGGATGTTGATGCATTGAGCCCAAACCGGGTGACAGCATTGTCATATGTTGGGCCGACTGCTGCGTTTAAAGCGATTGACGCGATCGGAAATCCTAATGTCAAACCTGAAGAAGCGTTCACTTACAATTTAGGCGCTGTGATGAATTTCACTGACGACCTGACGGTGACTGTAGATTACTGGAGTTATGACTTCGATAACCCCGTAATCGTAGAAGACTTCAATGCGCTTGTGAGCGCCTATTCCGCCGGTGGCGCTGCTAAGGCAGCAGTACAGGATCAGATTTTCTGTACCGGTGCTGGAAATGATGGAAGCTGTGCTGCCTCAGGTATCGAAAGAATTGAAGTTCAGACAGTGAATGGCGCGGCGATTAAAACGTCGGGCGTTGACGTGTTCGTCAATTACTTCCTTGAAACATCAGTGGGTATGTTCGCGTTTGGTGCGGACTTGAGTCACACCATCGAATTCAAACAGGATGAATACGTTAAAGGTGGCACGGTAGTTGCCGCTGCCTATGACGCTGCTGGTTCACTCAATGCTGGGCGGGGCGCACGACCTCTGCCTGATTTGAAGGGCAGATTTTTTGGTGAGTACACTTTGGAAAATCATAACTTCTTACTCTATGCGAACCATTCATCCGAATATGATGACGATCGGAACGCTGGAATCACAATTGATTCTCAGACGACCTTCGACTTTCACTATCGTTTGACGATGTTTGATGAAACAGCTGCTTTGACGTTCTCTGCGATTAACTTCACAGATGAAACTGCACCAGCTGCACGGGTTGACCTTGGTTATGATGCCTATACCCATAACGCCTTTGGCGCTATGTACAAAGTGGGTATTGAGTATCGACTCGGTATGGACTGATTCAGCCAGTTAGTCTTGTAAGATCGAAACGCCGCTTTTTAGCGGCGTTTTTTTTGGGGTAATTTTTACTGAAAAATTTGTGCCGCATATCGCTTAGTAAAATGCTTTAGCAGGTGAGAATATCTACTCGAGTGGTTGGGCGCTTGTTTCCTCAGTGAGCGGCGAGTCAAAGGCTTTTAGTAGATGAGTAGCAGTGACCTCGCTGGTCTTGTACCATCGAGTATCGACGAATTTCAATGAGGGAAAGTTATGGGCGTTGCAGATGTTGTTTCGGTGCTGTCAGAAGTGCCAACACTACTCAAGTTAAAAAAAGGCATGGTTCCACGTCCAGCTTCTGTTGCGGATTGTTTTGGCGCGCGGGTCGAAGCCAATGCCAAAATCTTCGGTCATCGCACGGCGATCCGCTTTGAAGGTCAAGAGGTCACTTGGGCCGAATTTAATGCATTGGCCAATCAATATGCGCACTACATTTCCAGCCAAGGCGTCGAGAGAGGTGATACGGTCAGTGTGATCATGGAGAATCGCATTGAGTTTTTAGCCTTGCTGGTTGGTCTGAATAAAATCGGTGTGACCGCAGGTCTGATCAATACCAACTTAACGGGTAAGCCGTTGATGCATTGCATCACGGTCACTCAGTCCAAAAAGTGCATTTTCGGCAGTGAAATTTCAGGCGCGCTAAATGAAGTCAAAGCGGATCTTGAATTGACCGAGGGAGAAGATTATTTCGAAGTGCCCGCATTGGGGCAGGAGCCTACCACCAATTGGGCGAAAAATTTGAGTGCCGGCGCACAAGAGGCCAGTGAGGAAGATCCAGAGGGGACGGGCCAAACCACTTTAGGCGAAGTCGCGCTGTATATTTTTACCTCTGGCACCACCGGTCTACCAAAGGCGGCAGTGCTATCGAATCGTCGCTACTTAACCTCTGCCGATATGGCGGCCAAAGCTGGGTTTAAGTGCTCAGAACAGGACCGTATGTATATTTGCTTACCCTTGTATCACGGTACGGGTCTAATGGTTGGCGCTGGTGCTGCCATGGTGTCAGGTGCGAGCATGTTCATCCGCCGAAAATTCTCTGCCTCTAACTTCTTGCAGGAGGTCAGGGACGAGGGTTGCACCTTGCTCGTCTACATTGGGGAGTTATGTCGCTATTTGTCGAACACAGAAGCCAAATCTGATGATCATAAAAACCCACTACGCTCGATGATGGGTAACGGTTTGAGGCCTGACGTATGGACTGGCTTTAAGCAACGATTCGGTATCAAGCGGGTCGCAGAATTCTATGGTTCATCCGAGGGCAACGTGGCCTTTGCTAACTTGATGAACCGAGACTGCACGGTGGGAATGACGTCAAGTGAGGTCGCTTTGGTCCGTTACGATGTCGATAACGATGAGATCGTTCGTGATAATGCAGGTCGGTGTCAGATGGTCGCAGAGGGCGAGCCAGGGTTGTTGCTGGGTAAAATCACCCAAGATACGATATTCGAGGGGTATACCGACCCAGAAGCCACGGAGAAAAAAATCGTGCGTGATGCTTTAGAAACCGGCGACGCTTGGTTCAACTCCGGCGATTTGATGCAAACCATCGACGTTGGTTTTAGTTTGGGCTATCCGCATTACCAGTTTGTGGATCGAGTCGGCGACACCTTTCGTTGGAAATCAGAGAATGTCTCAACCAACGAAGTGGGTGAAATTATTAACGGCTTTGAGCAGGTTAAGTTTTGCAATGTCTATGGCGTGGAAATACCGGGTGCCGATGGGCGTGCCGGTATGGCGGCCATTACCTTAGCCGATGGGGTGCCAACACTTAATCTTGAGGCGTTTTCGGCGTACCTGCGAACTGAGTTGCCGGGATATGCCGTACCGGTTTTTGTTCGAATCCAGCCTGATATCGATGTAACGGGCACTTTTAAAATGGTCAAAGGCGATTTGCGTAAGCAAGCCTATGACATTCGACAGTTCGATGATCCAGTTTATGGTTTACTACCAGGTAATACCGAGTACCAAGCGCTCGATGTCGAAAAGCTAGAAACCGTTGAAGGTGGCCAAGCTGGATTTTAGCCGCGGCTAGCCTGCCTAATGCAGAAGATAAAGCCTTCTTATAGGGCGAGCGGAAGCTAGATCGAGCTGTCTTCGAGTAGATTTTTGTCATTTAACGGAGAGATTCATGCCTGTAGACAAGCGTGCTAAATCGATGATCGTCGCAGCTCAGCCAGAAGCTTCGGAAGCCGGCGCACAGGTACTCGCGCGCGGTGGCAACGCAATCGACGCTGCGATGACTGCTGCGCTCGTGCAAGGCGTAGTTGATCCGCAGATGTGCGGCATTGCGGGCTTTGGCTCCTGTCAAATCTATATGCCTAAGCGCGGCATTCACACATGTATCGACTTCCATGGTAAGACACCGCTCGCCGCTAAGCCTGACATGTGGGCCGACTTAGTCGAAGGAGAAACGCGCGATGGCTTTGGTTTTGTGCTCAAGGGCAATGCGAATGACCTTGGCTACCAGGCCGTCACGGCACCTGGCAGCCTGAAGGCTTACCATGAAGCGGTGAGCGAGTTTGGCACTTTCGACTGGTCGGACATTTGCGCCCCGGCCATCGCCGATGCCAAAGTCGGCTTTGTAGTGCGTCCGCATGTTTATTACTGGTGGACCTCGGGCAGTGATTTCGGGCGTGTCAATGTAACTGACCGCTTGCGGTTTTCGAAGACCGGCGCGAAAGCCTATTTCCGCGAAGACGGTTCGGTAAAGCGTGTGGGTGACCGTGTCGTGAACCCGGACCTTGCGACCACGCTGGAACGAATTGCAGAGTATGGCCCGGACATTTTTTACAGCGGCGAGATTGCCGAACAAATTGCAGCGGACTTCGCCAGCCATGACGGCTTGCTTACCCTAGCGGACCTGAAGGGTTATGCGACCCGGCGCATCGACCCAATTGCATTCGACTACCGGGGCTATTCACTGACCACCAACCATCCGCCCGGCGGCGGCATCATGGTCACGCAAATGCTCAACACATTGGAACATTTTGACTTGGTGGAGCTCGGCCATAACTCTGCAGAGTACATCCGTGTTGTCAGCGAAGCGATGAAGGCAGCGACCGCGGACAAGGATGCTCATGTCGGCGATCCGGCCTTTCACAGCGTGCCGCTAGAGCGTCTGACTTCAAAAGCCTATGCAGCGCAACTGGCGCAAAAGATCAATCGAGGCGAGCGCTTCCATGTCGACCGTATCGGCATGCCAGAACCCAAACACACGACACACGTGGCAGTGATCGATGGCGAAGGCAATGCTGTCACGATGACTCATTCACTCGGCATGCCCTCGGGCGTCATCACTGATGGGCTCGGCTTCATGTACAACGGTTGTATGGCGGTATTTGACCCGCGTCCCGGGCGGGCCGGCTCGATCGCGCCGGGAAAAGCGCGGTTCAGCTCGTTATGCCCAACGCTCGCGTTCAAAGATGGGCAGCTGCGGCTTGCGATCGGCGCACCAGGTGGTACGCAGATTGCCATGGGTGTGACGCAAGCGCTTATCAATGTCATCGATCACGATATGAGCATGACCGAAGCGGTAAGCGCACCGCGTTTTTCTTCAACAAGCAATCTTATTGATGTCACCAATCGCATCCCGCGCTATGTCCAAGCTGAACTGGAAGCCGACGGCTATCAGGTGTTCCGCAAACCGAATACGTTCGATATCGCCGCAGTACACGGCATCCGCGTGACCGAAGAAGGTTGGCTCGATGGCGGCGCCGACCCGGGGCACGACGGCGTCGCTATCGGCGTTTGAAGCCATTGGTCGCTTGAGCCGTGGCTTAACCCCGTATCTTCCATGTGCGGTTTTTGCCAATTTTTAGTCCGCTCTCTCAAAGAGAATTGCCCTCCAAGCACTTGTTTCAGTGATTTAGATAAGAGGTACTGCTAATTTCGCGAGTCTTAAGCTATGGTTAGGTGCTACAAAAAAATAATAGGGTTCACCTAACCCACAGCGGAGGAAACGAAAATGACGAAAGCTTCAGATCTATTTATTGAGTGCCTTGAGGCGGAAGGATGTGAATACGTTTTCGGTATTCCTGGAGAAGAGAATCTCGATTTTCTGGACAGCCTTAGTCGGTCAAAAAAAATCAAATTAGTACTTACCCGGCATGAACAGGGCGCGGGCTTTATGGCCTCTGTCTACGGACGTTTAACAGGTAAGACCGGAGTCTGTGTTTCGACGCTTGGTCCCGGTGCGACCAACTTCACGACAGCTGCGGCTTACGCTCAGCTCGGCGGCATGCCCATGATGATGATCACAGGTCAAAAACCTGTGAAAAAATCCAAACAAGGCCGGTTCCAAATTCTGGATGTGGTCGAGATGATGAAGCCGATTACTAAATACGCGGTGACATTGGTTGCCGGCGATAACATTCCGTCACGCGTTCGCGAGGCCTATCGAGTTGCCGAGGAAGAAAAGCCTGGTGCTGTGCATATTGAACTACCGGAAGATATTGCTGATGAACAAACGGACGAGCGTCCTATTCCCGCTTCGTCTGCGCGAAGACCTGTCGCTGAAACCAAAGCCATCGCCTTGGCGCTCGAGAAACTGCACAACGCGAAATCGCCGATCATTATTATCGGTGCTGGCGGTAATCGTAAAATGACATCGAAGATGCTGACCGAGTTTATCGATAAAACGGGTATTCCATTTGTCACCACGCAACTTGGTAAAGGTGTGGTTGACGAACGACATCCATTGTTTATGGGTTGTGCTGCGCTGTCAGCAGATGATTATGTGCACCGAGCCATCGAGTCCTCCGATCTGATCCTTAATATTGGTCATGATGTGATTGAAAAGCCGCCGTTCTTTATGAAAGCCGGTGGCGCAGAAGTTATTCACATTTCCTACAATACTGCTGAGGTAGACCCGGTTTACTTCCCTCAAGTTGAGGTGATTGGTGACGTTGGTAATGCAGTTTGGCAAATGAAGAACGACGTTAAAACTAGCGAAGAAGCTGACTGGGACTTTAGCCGCATGATGGCAGTGCGTGAATATCATGACGCCAACATTCTTGAAGGTTCAGACGACGCGCGCTTCCCTTGTTATCCGCAGCATGTGGTCAAACTGGTGCGTGATGCGCTGCCGGACGATGGCATGATTTGTTTGGACAACGGCGTATACAAAATTTGGTTTGCCCGCAACTATCGCGCTCACCAGCCCAACACTGTGCTGCTGGATAACGCCCTGGCAACCATGGGAGCGGGTCTGCCATCTGCTATGGCTGCGCATATGGTCTATCCCGATCGTAAGGTGATGGCGATCTGCGGTGACGGTGGATTTATGATGAATTCTCAGGAACTGGAGACTGCCGTACGTGAGAAGATGAATATTGCGGTATTAATCCTTAACGACAATTCCTATGGCATGATTCGATGGAAACAAGCCAACATGGGTTTTGATGATTGGGGGCTACAGTACGGCAACCCCGATTTTGTTAAGTACGTTGAGTCATACGGTGGTATTGGGCATCGGGTAGAATCTGCTGAGGCATTACCTGGCATCCTTGAGACTGCGCTTTCGACGCCGGGCGTACACTTGATTGATTGCCCCGTGGACTATGTCGACAACGACCAGATACTCAATGTTGACATCAAAAAACACTCAGCGTCTATCTAACGATGCTGAGATCATGGGGGGCTTAAGGGCCCCTCATCTAAGTTTATATTTTGCGCATAAAAATTTCGGAGAGCTTCTATGTCCACGCTTCAGGCCAAATACCCATACTATTTAAACAACAAAGCTGTATTCGCCAACGAGGCCCTTGAGGTCACTGACAAATACACAGGTGAAGTTGCCACGCGTTGCGCATTGGCCGACGCCGCGGCGATAGATGAGGGTATCGCGGGTGCAGTGAGAGCTACCGAACCTATGGCAAAAATGCCATCCTACGAGAAGAAAGCCGTCCTTGAGCATTGCGTGACCCGTTTTAAAGAACGCTTCGACGAGCTAGCTATGGCGCTTTGCATCGAAGCGGGTAAGCCAATCAACGATGCCGAAGGTGAGGTGACGCGTTTAATCGACACTTTTCAGATTGCTGCCGAAGAGTCGACTCGTATGCATGGTGAATTGCAAGCATTAGATATTTCGCCTCGTGCAAAAGGTTACCAGGGAATGTGGAAGCGCGTGCCTATTGGCCCATGCTCTTTCATTTCGCCCTTTAACTTTCCGCTCAACCTTGCTGCGCACAAGATTGCTCCTGCGCTGGCAGTAGGTTGTCCGTTTGTAATGAAACCCGCCTCTCGCACGCCGCTAGGAGCGATCATCATGGGAGAGGTGTTAGCAGAAACGGATTTGCCGGAAGGCGCGTTTTCTATCCTTGCGTGTTCTCGTGATGGCGCTGATTTGTTCACCGTCGACGACCGACTAAAGTTGCTTTCGTTTACGGGTTCACCCGGTGTGGGTTGGGATTTGAAAGCACGTTGCGGTAAGAAAAAGGTGGTACTAGAGCTGGGTGGCAATGCTGCAGTTGTCGTTGATGCTGATACAAAAGATCTAGATGATGCCGTCAACAGAATTATATTTGGCGCTTTCTATCAGTCCGGTCAATCGTGTATCGGTGTCCAGCGCATTATGATTCATGAAGACATCTACGATGTCATGAAAGCCAAGTTAGTAGCTAAAACGGCCACGTTGATAAAGGGTGATCCGAAACAACGCGAAACTTTTATTGGACCAATGATTTCGGAAAGCGAGGCCACCCGACTACACGGCTGGATTGATGCTGCCGCCGCCGCTGGAGGTACGATACTTTGCGGAGGCACGCGCGATGGCGCAATGTTAGACGCCACGCTTATGGAAAATGTGCCGCTAAACCAGGACTTGTGCGTAGAAGAAGCATTTGGTCCCGCGGCAGTTTTGCAAAAGTTCTCTAGCTGGGATGATGCCATATCGATGGTTAATGACAGCAAATTTGGTTTGCAAGCAGGTATCTTTACCCGAGACTTCTACAAAGTGCAGCAAGCCTGGGATGAAATGGAAGTGGGCGGTGTTGTTGTTGGCGACGTACCTTCTTACCGGGTTGATAATATGCCCTACGGCGGCGTTAAAGATTCGGGCATCGGCAGAGAAGGTATTGTGTTTGCGATGGAAGACATGACAGAAATACGCAATTTGGTGATTCGCACGCCACCGGAATAGTCGGTCGGCGATTTTCGGCGTAGTTGGTTACAGGTATTAATCCGTGCTATCCGCGTACTACCGTAGTTGCGCCTGCAATGAAAAGTGACAAGACCTGATTCCAAAATCGAACCTTTATTGACGCATTCGCGATAATTGATCGACAATGAAAGGTGGGGAGTTGGTTTTAAAGTAGGTTGTGTCAATTACGCGCCACTTGCTGCAAGCACTTACAATCTATGAGCTTTAATTCGAATGAGTCAGCGCTCACTGTGTTTTCTGCAGTGGGGCAGTGCACGATGATCCTAAAAGAAATATAATCTAAGAGAGGACGGACCTTGGGGTAAATAGGCGCGCCTCGTATCAACTCTATAATCAAGCGCCGGTGATATGCGAATATCGCCTAGCTAGATCTGCGGTAGAAGTAGGCAATAATAAATCATTACCAGAGAAATATTTACTGCTTTGACCTATGTCGTAGGCTCAAACTATAGGAAAAGCTATTATTAGCCATGAACGGTAATCGAACCCACAGTTGTGATTCAGCACATATGTCAGTGAGCACCTGGTTTGCAGTGCTTTTGATGCTCGTTTTGCTCATTCCAAAGGATGTAAAAGCAGACCCCGATCTAGGCCGTTTATCTCTCGACGATGCTGTGGATTTGGCGCTTGGTTATCACCCTCTTTTGAAGGCGAGGAAGAGTGAGGTAAGCGCCGCGGAGAGCGACTTGGCTGCAGCAAAATGGGGTGCATTTCCGCAGGTCTCACTATCCTCTCAAACGATCCTCAATGACGAAAATACGAGGGTCCTCAACGTTTCGCAACCGATATGGGCTGGTGGTCAAATATCAGGAAATATTGATCTGGCCTCTGCCGTCTACAGTGAGACTGAGGCGGTGTTAGATGTTGAGATAAAATCGATTATCCTATCGACTTCTCAAGCTTTCTTCGAAGTGCTTTTGTCAGGAGAGAAGCTGAAAATTGCAGAGAATAATCTGCAAGAGCATTCAAAACTGGTGAAGATTATACAGCGGCGTTTCCGCGCAAAGACGAGTCCCGAGGTGGATGTGATGCTCGCGTCAGCTAGGCTGGCACAAGCCAAGTCTCAGGTCTCTCAGACGAAGGTCGGTCAGGAAACTGCTTGGACAAAGTTGACTCAACTCATAGGGGTCCGGCCGGCCGCACTGCTTTATCCTCAAGCGCAAGAGACGCTATCGGTGCTGGGTGAATTTGCGCTGAAGGATTTAAAGATCATGACGCAGGATTACTCACCGGATATCAGAGCGCTATCTGCTGATGTGAAAAAGAGTCAGGCGAGTGTAAAAGTAGCAAAATCAGTTGCGAGACCTAAAATAAGCTTGGGTTACGAGAAGCGTTACGGAGAACTGCTTTTGGGCCAGGAGCAGGAGCAAATGTTTTTAGGCATCGACTTTCAGCCTGGGGCTGGCCTCTCTTCTCGAAGACAACTCTCAGCAGCAAAAATGCGAGTAGATTCTTCGCGTAGCAATCTGCGGGCGCTGTCGCTTGAAACCAACCAGGCCGTTGAAATTCTCTACCAGCAGCATCTTTCTTCAAAGTCTCAAATAGAGACTACTCGCGTTTTAGTAGAGGCGATGAGCAAGGTCGTCGGCTCTTATCTTAGGCAATATACCGTGGGTAGAAAATCATGGTTAGACGTTTTGAATTCTCAGCGAGAACTATTTCAGGCCGAAAATGCCCTCGTCGATTTCCGGTTACAAAACGTGGTTACGGGTTATAAGTTATTGGCCGAAGCAGGAATTTTGCAATCAGCTTATCTTGTCAAAGGCTCGAATGGAGATTTAAAGTCAAATGACTGATTCAGCTGACCAGTATTCGGAGCTATCCAATAATCGAGAAATAGCGACACTACTTTCGAGACTTGCTGGTCTTAAGGGCGTGGCCGTGCCTGTTCTTCGGTTTGACTATCCTGAGGCGACCTCTGAGGGGGTTAATCTGGCCGATCTCAGTTTCATAGGACGATTGGAAGCGCTTTGGCTCCTTCGGTTTCCCGCTGGAAAGGTAAGTAAGATCTCGCTAGGCAGTAAAGTGAAATCAAAGCTTCCAGTCTTTTGGGTTGCAAATGATAGTGACCATATCTTGTTGGTTAGGGGAGTGCTTGCTTCAAAGTTTATATCTGAACGTTCTGATGGAACCACGGTTGAAATGACGCTTGAGGATCTAGATGGGGGTGACTTCTTTGAGTTTAGTACTCAAGATCAGGACGAAGATGTCAGCAACGACAATAAAGCGCAAAACTTCACCGCTAAGGATTGGTTTATATACGCGGTAAAGAAGAGAAAGCGTGTGTTCCTGGAGGCTGTTTTTGCGACGTTTGTGATGAGTTCTCTAGGTTTAATGTCTGCCCTGTATACAATGCAGGTGTATGACAGAGTTGTCCCAACCAAGGGCTTTAGTACGCTATGGGTGCTAACCTTTGGTGTTTTGTTGGCAATCCTCTTTGAGTTTTGCATGAAAGTGGTGCGTGCACATATGGTGGACAGAGCCAGCAAGGCAATAGATATTGAGCTCTCAAGCGTTTTTTTTGAAAAGGCGCTTAACATCAGAGCAGACGCTAGGCCCAAAACAGTGGGCACATTCGCGTCCCAAATCAGGCACTTCGAGTCAATTCGTAATTTCATGACGTCGAGCACGCTTTTTATTCTAGCGGATGCGCCCTTTGCCTTTTTCTTTATTGGAATAATTTATATTCTGGCCGGGCCAGTTGCCTTTGTGCCCTTACTGGTCATGCCTGTGGGTCTTCTAATCGGGCTCTCGATGAGAAAGCCGATTGAGCGTTACACCGCTGAGCACATGGAAGAGTCGAATAAGAAAAATGGACTTTTAATCGAGGCAATCGATGGCATCGAGTCAATCAAGGCGGCGTCGGCAGAGTGGAAGCTTGCCGATAGATGGTCCGCGCTAACTCGGTTGATAAGTACCAGCGAAATAAAAAGCCGTAGTTTGACGGCGATTTCTACTAGCTCTGCTCAGTCGATCCAACAACTTAGTTATGTCGGTATAATTGCCGTTGGCGCCTATGCTATTTCGAATGGTGATCTCACCATGGGTGGTTTAATCGCTTGCTCAATTATTTCAGGTCGAGCGCTTACGCCGCTAAATCAGGTGCCCAATTTAATTGTGCAATGGAAGCATGCCAAGATCGCGCTTGATGTGCTTGATGGGATAATGGCGCTGCCAGACGATAACACTGGTGATCGCAATATCGTTCCTGACACTTGTTTGGGGGCTATTGTTGGCAAAGAGGTCGTGTTTGGCTACGAAGAGAACTCGCCTGGAGTTGAAGTCAAGAGCGTTAGCTTGGGCTCAGGTGAGCGGATTGCTGTCCTAGGGGCCGTGGGTTCTGGTAAGTCAACGCTCCTAAAACTCTTAGCGGGTCTCTATCAGCCGAAATCTGGGTCCTTGCTCCTTGATGATGTTGATATGAGGCATCTGGCTAAAGATTTTGTTAGGGAGCATATCGGGTACCTGCCTCAAGAAGTGAGGTTATTTAATGGGAGTTTGAGAGAAAACTTGGTCCTCGGTTTACCCGTACTGAGTGATACGCAAATACTCATGGCTGCTGAGCTTACGGGGCTAGGCAATGCTATCAAGGCGCATCCGAAAGGTCTGGATATTCAGATCTCTGAGGGTGGCAGAGGTCTGTCAGGTGGGCAAAGACAGTTGGTCGGGCTAACAAGACTTCTACTCGCGAGGCCGGCGGTTCTTGTGCTTGATGAGCCCACTGCGTCGATGGATGCCGCGTTAGAAAATCGAGTCATGGACCATCTCTTCAAAGAGCTTGATAAAGCAACCACCGTAGTAATAGCGACACACAAGTTGGCAGTGCTAAAGCACGTTGATCGCATCATGATGTTGGAGAATGGACGAGTAGTATTAGACGGTCCAAAGGACAAAGTTATCGAGCATTTAAATAACAAGGCGAAGGCGTAACACGATGGAAATATCTGTTTCCGGCGTCCAGTAATTGTATGCTTTTTAAGCAACTAGTGGCCAAAAATGACGGTTTTTAAGGTGTAGACAATATTTAATTTATTTTAGGTTTACCCTCGTCGGCTCTGAGGGTATTGTGAAATGTGGCATGTGCCGGGCAGCGCGGGCCTTGGCCTGTCCGTGCTTAGTGATACTTTAAGCGCTGCCGAGCTTGTGGGGCCAATGCTTGCTTTTAAGGCTCATCCTAAAGGTCTGCAATTGAGATCTCTAAGGGTGGCAGAAGCTGTTAGCTAGGCAAGGTTATCGAACATTTGGGCAACAAGGTTAAGGCGTAAGGAAATAGAGATGTTTTGGTTTTCAACATCATCAAAGTCAGGAAGTGATGCATCTGAACTGGATGCCGAGCTGTCCAATTCGCGCCTAATTCTTTGGTTGACTGCAACAATTTTAGCTGTGTTCTTTGGTTGGGCATACTTTTTTGAAATTAACCAAGTCTCCCGAGCGCAAGGTGCGATTATGCCAAGCTCTAATGTACAGATCATCCAAAGCCAAGACGGTGGTGTAATTCGCACCATAAAAGTGTCGGCTGGTGATCAGGTTCGGCGAGGAGACACCATGATCGAGCTAGACGATACAAGCGTTAAAGCTGACCTTCGAGAGGCTGAGGCAAAAGCGGCGGGTTTGTCGGCAAGTTTGGCTAGATTGAGGGCTGAGATATTCGAGGGCACTGCTGATTTCTCAGGCATTGCTACGGCTTATCCTCAGTTTGTTGTGAGTCAGAAAGCTTTGATGGAAAAGCGGAGAAGTGCTCAAAATGAAGAAGTTGAAGCGTTAAAAGGAATCTTGGCATTAATCCGCGAAGAAATTGACATGAATTTACCGCTAATGGAACAAGGAGACGTAAGTAAGACCGAGATACTCCGGTTACGGCGTCAAGAGGCTGAGTTTGTTGCAAAAATAAGCAATGTGAAGAACGAATATTTCAAAGAGGCGCAGGCCGAGTACAACCAGTTGGAAGAAGAGTTAGAGGGCGTGAAGCAGGCGATCGTTCAAAGACGTCGGCAGCTTGAAGAAAAAACGATAGCCGCCCCAATTAACGGAGTAGTCAAAGATATTAGAATTACATCTGAAGGTGGTGTGATTCGCCCGGGTGAAGAAATCATGGAAGTAGTCCCGATAGAAAAGGACTTTTTAGTTGAGGTTAAGCTTTCACCTGCAGATATAGGCTTCGTTTCAGTGGGTCAAGTGGCATCAGTTAAGGTGGATGCATTTGACTATACAATCTATGGTGATCTTCAAGGTCGGGTGAGCTACTTAAGCGCTGATACGCTCGATGAGCAAACGCCCCAGGGAGACGTTCCCTATTACAAGATGCAGGTGATAACAGATGGTTCCCAATTTAGTGGCAAGCCCGATGAGGCGCTTCAGATTCTACCGGGAATGACCGCAACTGCAGAGGTTCAAACAGGCAAAAACACCATCCTAAATTATCTTCTAAAACCTATTACGAAAACATTAGGAGAGTCCCTAGGAGAAAGGTAGTGCCTACGCAGGAAAATACAACGGTGGGAATGCTCAGCGCAATGCCACTGAAAAACAAATTTTAGAGCAAGAGGTTTTAATGGAAGAGCAACAAAACAAAGATGCAGACAATAAGTCTGCAGCCGAAGTCATAGACAAAACTAATACCGATGGTGGCAATTTATCGGAGCCATCTCCCACTTTTCCTGTAAACCCTGAGCCGCACTCCGACGTCGCACCACATAGACTTCCTGTCACTGAAGATAGCGCCTCTGGACAGCCTAACGCGCAAAGAAACGGGCAAGTCGACATCGCTAGCCTGGAAAGCGAAAAAGAGAAAGACGAAGAGAAAGAGAACGACAAGGAAAAAGAGGACGATGAAAAGGAAGAGACGGAGACAGATAACGAGGTAGCCACTGATGAGACGCTTGGCCAGACGGATTTGCCTGAGCCCGTGCAGGAAACCGAGGAGGTCGAAACGGCTGAGGCGCCCTCTGGAAGTGGAGGGTCTCTTTTCTCGCCGTCCACTCTGGGTTGGTCGGCTGCTGCTCTGGCTGGGTTAGGGCTTGCGCTATCGGGTGGTGGTGGTGATGACGAACCGCCTCTTGAGGTGCCTACTGTTTCCCTAGACACGGATACGGGGGTAGATGGTGACGGGATAACGACGACAGGTGTTTTTAGCGTAGGTAATCTCGAAAGCAATGCGACTTGGGAATTTTCCCTTGATGGCGGGTCAAGCTGGAACGCAGGTCAAGGTAATAGTTTCACGATCACCGAGGACGGCAGTTACTCGGTTTCCGTTAGGCAGACCAGAGATGGAACCAGTTTTGAAGTGAGCGCGCAGCTGAGCATTACGATCGATACGGGCGCACCGATTATTAGTTCTGGCGCTTCAGCCGCTATAGATGAAAATTCAGGCGCCTCTCAGGTTATTTATACGGCGAGCTCAGACGATTCAGCAGATGCGGCTGAAACCTTAAGCTACAGTCTTGCTGAGGGAAGTGATGCTGCGTTATCCATAGATCCAGTCTCAGGAGCTGTGACGCTAGACAGCGACCCTAACTTTGAAACGCAATCGCAATATAGTTTTACTGTTGTGGCCACCGACGGCGCAGGCAATACAGGTGAACAGTCGGTTACATTGGATATAAACGATTTGGATGAAGTTGCACCCGTACTCTTGTCTATTGACAGTTCGGTTGCCAATCAGACGGTGACGCTGGCCTATGACGAGGCGCTTTCGGAAACGGCGATACCCGACATCGCAGACTTCTCAGTAAAGCAAAATGCTTCGGAGTTGACGATAACGGCTGTGTCAATTGTAGGTGATCAAGTAATTCTAAGTTTGAGTGAAGCACCACCAAGCGGCCCACTTCAAGTGACGTACACCGGTGGAGCAATACAGGATATTGCAGGTAATATTGGCCCCCAATTCACCCAAATAATTGTCTCCGATGGTTATTTGAGAGGAGTTGAGATTTACGCGGATGAAAATAACGACGGCGTCGCTGATCCTGACGAGTTGCTTGAGGGTGTCACCTCAAACGCTGAGGGTGAGATTATTCTGGAGGGGGATCTTGCCTCAAGCAATCTTATTATAACGAGTGGTGTTAACGTCGATACCGGTGCTGTAAATGAATTCAGTCTGTCTGCTCCTGCCGGATACAGCGTGGTTAATCCCATCACAACGCTTGTCAGTTCGATTATCAATAATAGCGCTGGGGCCACCTCGACTGAAGACGCAGAAGCCCTTGTCATTGAAAGCTTGGGCTTGCAGCTAGATAGCGAGGGAGGCGGGCTTTCAGGGTATGATCCTATTTCAGATCAGTCGGAAGACGCACTTGCCAACCGAGTGGTAACAGCGCAAGTCGCCTCAATTTTGGCCGTTGCCGCGTCTTCAGGTGAAGACGAAGCTGCTTCTGAGGCTGCTCAGCAGGCAGTGCTTAATAATTTAGTGGCAACCATTGAGACAGCTGCGCCACTGGTCCTGGATAGCGAATCAGTTGCCGAATTACTGACTAGTGCTGACGGCGATTCGCTGGTCGATGTTGAGTTGTTGGCGGAGTTAGGTTCGGCAGTCGATCAGCTGAGCGAGGTTGAATCGTTAGATGCTATTGTATCTGTACAGGCCGCACTGACTGACAAAATAGCGCCAGATGCACCATCATTGGATCTTAGCGACGAAACTGACTCAGGCATCAAGGGCGATGTCATAACGTCTCAGGCGGCGCCCACCATAAGAATAAGCTTTGAAGTGGAAGCTGTCGACGGGACCTCAGTCGTGGTTGGAGATACTGTCAGCTTTTGGAACCCTGACGTCACCACGATCGAAGGCGCCGCTAATGTCAAGATTACCCAAGTCGATCTAGAAAACGGTTTTATTGATATAGCAGTTGACGCGCTGAGTGAAGGGCTCACCACCTTTAATTCGTTAGTGACAGATATTGCAGGTAATCAGTCTGCGTTGGCGGCGTTGCCAGTGCGTTTAGATA
>ERZ1048872.835-NODE-835-length-30023-cov-8.104278_pt1 | contig 30023 bp, 20 predicted proteins | sample MGYA00383100_ERZ1048872 | MGnify/ENA primary metagenome ERZ1048872 (study PRJEB29581, sample SAMEA5548370) | metagenome | biome: marine; feature: coastal; material: water | depth 50 m | study: Short-term variability in the microbial, nano- and picoplankton...
GGATAATTCCATTTTGCAGTGCGAGGATTACTTTTGTCATTCCGCCCATTCCAGCGGCAGTCAGCATGTGTCCCAGATTCGATTTAACAGAACCGATCAGTGGTTTTGTTTTACTTCCCTCCGCGGTTTCTGGCGCGGCAAAAAACATTTCCATTGAGTCCAACTCGACCTTGTCTCCCAGTGGTGTGCCGGTCGCATGGCATTCGATATAGTCAATTTCCGCAGAAGTAATTCGTGAAGAATCATAAGCCCGTTCATAGGCCAGCATCTGACCTTTGGAGTTTGGACTGAGCACAAACTGCCCCCTGCCGTCATTCGACAAACCGATACCTGAAATTACCGCGTGAATATGGTCACCGTCACGTTCTGCATCATCCAGACGTTTGAGCACAAACATCCCTGCGCCCTGACTGGCAAATAAGCCACCGGAATTATTATCCAGCGGATTGCATGTTTCAGGATGTTGTGGATATGCGTGGAAAATGGAAAAACCCATGTTTACAAAAAACGGATCGGCCGCGCTCACTGCTCCTGCCAGCATTAAATTTGTTTTTCCTCTTTGCAAATAATGACAAGCCAATGCCACCGCATACAAAGATGATGCACAGGCTGCGTCCAGTGCTAGACTGTGAGCAGACAAACCTAATGCCTGAGCTACTATCGAGGCGGGAAGTCCTGAAATCCGCGAATTTTCCAGCGAGTAATTATTTTGCTGAGCAAATGAATCAAGGCTGAAATCCGGACGGTTCAACGCGGTTTTCAACAGCGGATCGAGCGTTTGCTGATATAAAGACAAGAGTAAGTGATTTGATGCTTTTGTCGGAAATGAAAGATTGCCTAGCACCACGCCGCATTCTTTCAGGATTTTGGGATTTCCATAATAACCGCTGTCACGCAATGCTTCACGGGCGACATGCAGAGGCCACTGAAAAGTTTCACCAAGTTTTTCGATGCGTTCCGCAGGGAGTAGAAAACCATCCGCATCCAATGTAAAATCACGGATGTAACCACCGCGAGCGCAGTAAAATTTGTCAGCCACCCCTTTTTTGTCTGTCAAAAAACGGGTCGGCTCGGTATCCAAATTTAATTCAGTCGCAGAGGTGCAGGAATTTTTTTCCTGCAGTAAATTTTGCCAATATTCTGCTGGTGTATTTGCCTCAGGAAAGAGACATGAAAGGCCGATAACGGCGATTGCTTGCATTTATTTCTTAATCCTGGATTTGCTTTGATTCTTGTTCTTTTTCAAGCATTCAAAATTATTTTTATTTTTCATACCTTGTAGTTACGTAATAAGTACTGAAACAGTTTTAATTCGAGCGAGGAGGAAAATATTATTTTAAGCAGAATACAAAATTCATTAAGATTTATCTTTACTCTCGAAATGATAAATTCTTAGAAAGAAACCAAACCCCGAAACTCTACTCACTTTTTCCCAAACAAAGCATTTAAAGATTTACTCAGTGTTACTTCTGCACCTGTCATCCGGGCATACATCAAACCTGCCTCATCATGTAGAAACAGGTTTGCGCTGAGAGCGGTTGCAGAATTCCTGTTAACTGACATGCTCAGATAAAACCTTGTTTCAAAGGGGACTTTGCGGAAATGCTCAAACGTCTCTGTTTTCAAAGGTAGACTTCCCGATCGATGAAAACGCCAGGCCCAAATCAGCATTGCCTGAAAAGCAAGATCCAGTGCAAAAGGATTAAAATCCTGTGAAGCAAACTGACCTTCTTCCAAACCAGAATTTTCCAGCAAGCTGCATTCAAGCGTTAAACCCTGTTCATTGATATTGAGCACTTGTTCAATACCCTGAAATTTCGGCCCGTGAAATAAAGTGCCGTCCTGATAAAAAGCTGCTCCGGGCAAATTGTGTGTGTTGCTTAAATCTATACGGTCATGCAGCGGAGCTTTTGGAAGCTGTTGTTCTAAACGCACCTGTGTGCTGTAATGAAAACGGGGGCGATTATTTCCGGAATTTTCCGCTCCAGATTTACTTGAAACCTTAACTTCAATTTCCACGTATTTTCCATGTTCGCGCTCAATTTCCTGCAGATCAAGTGTATATTTGTCAGCAATACAATTATCAAATTTAACACCGTTGAGCACCTTAAAATTACTGCAGCGTGAAAGCTTATAACCGGGAATCCCCTGTTCACACGCGTCTGCCATCCAGGACATGGCATGGACTGCAGGCAAAACCGGATTATCACCGATTGCATGATCCTTAAAAACCGGATTCGCTGGCAAATTAATTTCCCGCGTAATTTCCCACTTGCGTAAATCTGTCTCCGCTTCATTTGGAACAACCATTGAATTTCCAATCAGCACAAGCGGATTCACTTGTCCTGCAGAGCTAACTTCTTCTACAAAGACACGGGTTCCGGCTTCAACTGAAATTACTTCAACGTTACGTTCCTCAAACAATTTTTTCAATTCAGGACTGACCATTCCACCTTCCCACGGACCCCAGTTGAATGAAGTAACGTGGCATTCTGGATGATTTTGTTTGAACAACAAAGCAATCCGGTTCAGGGCTTCATTCCCCATGGCGTAATCAGACTGTCCCGCATTACCGTAAAATCCAGCGGCAGATGAAAACAACAACAGATGAGTTAAATTTTTAGGGTTAACACTTTTCAAAAGCGCGTTAATTCCGTCTATTTTAGTGGAACAGACTGCATCATAATCTTCCGCCGTCTTTTTCTCAATGAGCTTGTCCGCAAGAACTCCCGCCCCATGAATCATACCTGTCACAGCACCGTATTTTTTGACTGCTGGTGCAATTGCTCCTTTCATCTTTTTTGCGTCAGTCACGTCCGCGCTAACGTATTCAGCTTGTCCTCCCGCGTTTTGGATACGTTCCATATTTTTCCTGATGGCACGTCCTGCTTCAACTTTTCCTACGAGTTGATTTACTTTTTGAGGAGTTGGTTTTTCACCTTTTTCAATAAGCACCTGCATTGCGGCCTGTTTTAATTTAATTTTATCTTCACCGACCGACTTTGCCCATTCAGGTTCATCTTCCAGCGGGGAACGACCCAACAAAATAAAATTACAGGGTTGTGTTTCTGCAAGTTTCACCACACACTCCGCGGTCACACCTCTCGCACCGCCGCTTACCAGAAAAACAGATTTTTCATTTAATGACTTTCCGGCTTTTGCGGTTGTTAAATCTCTTACATTTTTTGGTTTAACGGTCATCCTGGCTGTTCCGGACTTTCCGCTGGCGGAGTAGCCGACTTCGCTGATTCGCAAATCCGGATCCTGGAGTTCCTGTAAAATACAGTTTGCCGCGGTTTCAGCTTTTAACTCAGGCTGCAAATCCAGGAAACGGCAAAAGACATCCGGCCATTCCACTCCGGCGGTTTTAATCAAGCCGGAAAGTCCGCTGCTAGGCGCGTTGAATGCTCCGGAACCCATTCCAAGTTCACCATCAAGACGTGCCACTGCGAGGAAATGACTTCGTCTGTTTCGGGATTGTGCGGATTCGCGTAAAGCAGGATAAATGTTTTTTGCAGAAAGGAAAGCCTGCTTGAGAAAAGCGTTTGTACCGTCTTCTAACTTTGTTTCAGAAGAAGATTTTGCTGCAGGATGAAGGTGAATGAAACCTCCAAAACTGCCGTGTTTTTCGGAGAAGGATTTGAGTGAGGATTGTAATTCAGTTTCTGCAGAAGAAGACAATTCGATGACGGATGTTTCTTTGCTGAACGCTTTACGTTTGCTGTTTCCAAATGCGGAAATTCCAGCGAAACGCAAAATAACGGGAGTCCACCCTTGTCCCTGTAAGGCCTCAGCCAGTGCCGTCGCGAGAGCAGAACCGTCGTCTGTAAGCAAACAGAGTGGATTTTCAGGAAGTTCCTTACGTAGAAATCCCGGAGATGCAAGCGGGACGGCCTGTGCCAGGCCGAGCGTGACCTGATGTTCTGCTACCTCGAATTCAGGCTTTGAGTTCAGGAGTTTTTTTTTACAGGCTCAGAAGAATCTGAAACCGGAGCTGGAATAATCGCAGCACCGCTGGTTTCTGCTGGAGCAAGTGAACCTAAATGATCAACAATTTCCTTGAGGGTGCGTAATTCGCCAATTTCACTACCGCTGACCTGAGGTAAGTGAGGTAGTTGTTCCTGCAGGGACCACATTATTTCAACACGTTTAATCGAGTCAATACCAAGATCTGCTTCCATGTCCATGCTCAGTTCAAGCATTTCTACAGGATAACCTGTTTTTTCACCGATGATGCTCAAAAGCGCAGGTGCAATTCCTCCTGGAACTGAGTCCAGAGCGGCAGCCGCACTACCGTTTCCGTTAGCGGAAGAATCGACAGAAGCTGAGGCGGATTTTTCTGCCAAATCAAGTTGCTGAGGTGCAACTTCACCAGCAGCAGGTAAGATTGTTTTTACATGTTCGATTATTTGACCGACTGTCCGGAGTTCCGCAATATCGTTAGCACCAATTTGCGGTAAATCCTGATACTGCTCCTGTAGTGCCCACATTATTTCAACACGTTTGATTGAATCGATGCCTAGATCTGCTTCCATGTCCATGCTCAGTTCAAGCATTTCTGAAGGATAACCGGTTTTTTCACTTATAATTGACATAAAAACAGGACCTGGATCAACACCGTTCGTGCCTGAACTTTGAGGAGTTGCAACAACTTCAGCTAGCGGACTTTCTACCGTGCTGGAGTCGTCTCCCATTTTACTTTTTAAGTGATCCACGATTTGACCGAGGGTCCGCATTTCCGCGAGTTCATCACCCGGAACTTCCGGCAGTTGAGGAATTTGATCCTGAACTGATCCCAAAATTTCTACTCGTTTAATTGAATCAATTCCGAGGTCGGATTCCATGTCCATACTGAGTTCAAGCATTTCCTGCGGATAACCGGTTTTTTCACTGACAATAGCCATCATTACTGCAGTTACGTCTGCTGCGGAATTTCCGGAAGTTGAAACAGGCGCGGCTGAAACTTCACTTTGCGTTGGCGTTGTTTGCTGAACGCTGGAAGCGGTCGCACCTAATTTGCTCTGTAGATGTTCAACGATTTCACCAAGTGTACGCATTTCAGCAAGTTCATCACCTGGAACTTCCGGTAGTTGCGGAATTTGATCCTGAACTGAACCAAGAATTTCTACACGTTTTATTGAATCAATTCCCAGGTCGGATTCCATGTCCATGTTGATCTCAAGCATTTCTTGCGGATAACCCGTTTTTTCACTGACAACCGCCAATGTCACTTTTGAAATACTTTCTGCTGAAACTGTTGATGCAGCTCCTTGTGATACCGTCGGCGCCGAAACAGCGGAAAGCGTATGTGCCGAAACAGCAGGAACTGAAACGATTGGTGGTGAAAAAGCAGGCGCAGGAGCTGTCTGTAAAGGAGTTGGAACCGGAACTGGTCGCACAACTACAGGAATTGGCGCTGCAACTGGTGCTGAGATTTGTACAGCTGGTGCAGTAGTTTGAACAATCGCCGAACCTGAGCCGGAATTTCCCAACTGCTGATGCGTGATGCTCAACGCCGATTGTGTCTGTTCAGACTGCTGATGCAGATATTGTTCATGTACACGTAAGGTTTCGCCTTGATGCGCGTGAAACATTTGCATCTGCTGATCAACCGTAGCAGGAATTTGTGTGCCTTGAGAGGCAAGTTCTATTTGCTGCTGCATCAACTGATAAACTTTTCGTGAATATTCAGACTGCTGATCCAGGTATTGTCGGTGAACCTGTAAGGTTTCGTTTTGGTGTTGATAGAAACCTGACAAACTGCGCTCCAAAGTTTGCATTTGGGCAGGTGCGAAAGTTTGCTGAGAAGGAGGTTGTTGCTTGCTCATGGTAGAAATATTTGCTGGTCTTTGTTTTTCAGTTTCTGTTTCAATTTGTGGAACAGGTCTTTCTGTCTGCAAACTATTTGTAACGGTCGGTGCCGCTGGAATGCTAGGTACTGGAGTATTTGATACTGTAGCAGGAATTGAGCCGGAACCTGATATCGAATGTGTTTCGTTACTCACCTGAAAACCGTCATCCAACGCTTTTTCAAAATTCTGTCGTGTTGCATCACTTACATAATTTGCACCGTTTAAACTCACACTCAGTCCTGATTTTTTGGCAGGCGGGAGTGGTGCAGGCAGGGCAAAGGGGTCAAATTTTTGTAAAGGCAGTCCAACCACACAGAGTTTAACTAATGCTTCTCTGAGCTGCAGGTCACTGTCTTTTTTTGGATTTTCATTAAGCGCAACCGCGGTGTATTCTTTATCAGCAAGGATATTATCAACGAGTTTAGTTAAGACATTTTTTGGACCAAATTCGATAAAGATACGTCCGCCGTCCTGGTGGATATTTTCAATTTCTTCACGGAAACGCACAGACTTGAGGATGTGTGATTCAAGTTGTTTTTGAATTGTCTTTGCGGCGGCGGGATATGCTTTTCCGGTGGCATTTGAATAAACCGGAATTTTCGGTTTGTTAAATTTAACCTCGCGGATTGCTTTTGCAAATGGTTTTTGCGCGTGCCCGACAAGAGGGGTATGAAATGCAGCTGACACAGGAAGTTTAACAACCGTGTATTTTTTTTCTTTGAAAGCATCATGAGCTTTTAAAATCGCTTCGGTTGGACCGGCAAGTACAACCTGTTTTTTTGAATTCAGGTTTGCCATCACAACATCCGGAAACTCCGCAACATCCGCTTCGAGTTTCTCCACTTTCCCCATCACTGCCAGCATGCTTCCGGCATCGAAATTCGGATCATCCGGAGCGGCCATGGCCTGTCCTCTGGCGTAGGCTAATTTGTAATAATCCTCTTCTGCAATCACTCCGGCAGCCCAGAGAGCAGTCAATTCACCAAAACTGTGTCCAGCGGAAAAATCTGTTTGTAATCCTGCGTCACGCATAACCCTGAATAATCCGGCACTGACTCCGCCAATTGCGGGTTGTGCGATTTCAGTGCGTTGAAGTTGGGCCTGCTGAGCTTCTTGTTCTTCATCTTCAAAAACCGCAATCGGAAATACTAAATCAGACAAAGGCTTGGGGCTGGATGAGAAATTATCGGATTTTTCTGTAAAAAGTTTGTCCAGTGCGCTATAAGGACCTGCCATGGAAGGAAAGTTGAGAAACAATTCCTTAGTCATGTTCATGTATTGTGAACCCTGTCCGGAAAAAAGCGCGACCACTTTTCCTTTGGTTTCCAGCGCCTGCTGACGGTAAGAGATACCTTTGACATTCCATTCCGTCTTGTCGTTTTGGCTTTCAAGGGTCGAAATCGCCTGTCCAAGCATTTCCACGGTTTTTGCCAGCGAATCCGTAACAAATCCCAAACGGGCGTGTTTTTTCGGAATCGAATTTTCACGTGAACTTTTAAGCAGTTTCCGTTGGCGCTCAACGGCACCAACCGTTTCCAATTCCGCGAGTAGTCCCCGGCAGACTTTGTTCAGTTCTTTAGGTGTATCAGCCGACAAAAATACTGTTGCTGGAGTTTTATGCATCCGGAATGCACCGGAATGAGTTGCCTGAAATTCTTCTAAAACGAAATGAAAATTTGTGCCGCCAAAACCAAAAGCGCTCACACCGGCACGTCTCTGTTCTCCATCAGTGATCCATGGACGCGCTTCTGTATTGAGGTAAAAAGGCGTTTTTTCGATACCAAGTTTTTCACTCGGACGTTCGATGTTGATTGTAGGAGGAAGAATCTTGTGGTGCAGTGCGAGTGTGGTTTTGATCAAACCTGCAATTCCGGCTGCTGCTTTTGTGTGTCCAATTTGGGATTTTATACTACCGAGAGCAATGTGCTGAAAATCCGGATAGCCTGATTTTGCTGGAGTATCTTCTGTAAAAACTTCTTTTAAACCGTCAAATTCAGCTGAATCTCCAGCAGCGGTTCCTGTTCCGTGTGCTTCCAGCAAGCCAATACTCAACCGATCAATATCTGCGTCAGCATAAGCCCTGCGCAGTGCTTTGGCCTGTCCCCCGGATCGAGGGGCATAAATACTTTTGAATTTACCGTCACTTGAGGTTCCGATGCCTTTGATAACGGCATAAATGCTGTCACCGTCACGTTCCGCGTCTTCGAGACGTTTGAGGATGACCATACCCATCCCTTCGCCGATCATGACACCGCCTGAAGTTTCATCGAAAGGCCGCGGATTTTCACCCTTTGTGAAAGCAGGTGTTTTGCTGAAACACATGTACATCAATGGGGAATTGTCAGCATCCACTCCACCGGCGATCATCATGTCTGAACGATACTCCAGCAAATCGCTGATCGCCATTTTCATTGCGCTTAAGGAACTGGCGCAGGCCGCATCAACAGTACAGTTTGTGCCCCCGAGATTCAAACGGTTGGCAATTCGTCCGGCAATGACGTTGCCCAGCAGACCCGGAAAGGAATTTTCTTCCCAGCGTACATAGGCTTTTTTCATCTTTTCAATAATTTTCTCTGTATCACTTCCGGATAGTCCACTACGCCGCAAAACTTTTTCCCAGACAGGATACTGCAGCCGGGAAACCATTGATCCCAGAAGCTTCATCCCCGCGGTAACTCCAAGAATAACTCCGGTTGCGTCTAGGACTTTTTCGTTTGTTTCGCCGTAACCGGCATCTTCCATTGCGGATTTGGCGACCATCAAGCCCAGCAATTGAGTAACGTCCGTCACCTCAAGAATGTTGGGTGGAATTCCAAACTCCAACGGATTAAAATCAATATCCGGAAGAAAGCCGCCGCGTTTGCAATATGTTTTGTCGGCAGTTTCAGCATCCAAATCGTAGTAGTCTTCAATGTTCCAGCGTGATTCCGGGACATCGACGATGCTGTCAATCTTGTTGACTATGTTATCCCAGTATTGATGTAAATTCGGGGCATCCGGAAACAACGCCGACATGCCTACAATCGCAATTGGACGGTTGCACATACGGGCATTCAACATGCTTTCTGATTCAATCTGTCGACTAGGTTTGCTGGTCAAACTTTTTTTCAGAGCTGTCATTGTTTTAGTAATTTGCGGATTAGTGGCAGCAGAGATTATTTTGTCTCAGGATGTGAAATAATACTAGGGAGATTTGACGCAAAAGTAATTTACTAGTTTAAGCTTAATGCCGAAAAAAATTTCTAAATTGCGTAAGCTTTTAATGTTATCGTTATATATCCCTTGTTGCAAGTTCTTCATGATTACAGGCTGATAAATATTGCAAATATCAAAAATATATCTTGTAACTCTTTACACACTCGTTTATCTTTAAAGCTCCAATTTTTGCTGAAAAGTTCCCCAATAGCTCAGTTGGTAGAGCAATTGACTGTTAATCAATGGGTCGCTGGTTCGAGTCCGGCTTGGGGAGCCAGCACTGGCAAAGGGTTACTGACATTTACCGCCTGCCACATCCTTCAAATCAAGCTTGTGCTTTGAAGGATAGTCACCTACAAAATTATTCCGCTCGTAACGTAAATAAGCTCTGGCTTTAAGAGACAGTCCCTCAGTATTTTGCTCCCTCATTTAACCATCTCTAAACTGCACATACATTGCCATTGTTCCAATTCAGTTGGACAATCTCAGGATTAACCACTAAGCTTTGAATTGAGGGCGGCTCTAAAACCTTCCCTGATGGGATTACGAAAGCTTTGGTTATTTTATAAATTATTTGAAAAATGAGTTTTTAGAAGCTCCCTGAAATAGTTTTTAAGATTGTTCTACAATGAACGGCAACTAAGTATTTTTTGTAGAGTGCTAAGCAATCAGTCATGGCGAACGAAGTGGAAAACATTTTTGAGCAGCCGTAAGGACTAATTTTCAATAAAACTTTAGTAGAGAAGATGCAGGAAATATCAATAGGTGTTGAAGCAACAGGGCTGATGAATGCTAATCCGACAGGTATTAGTTTTTATATCAAAAATCTTCTCCTGAATTTAATGGACATAAATGCGGATGTTAAGCTGTACTGCAAAATTTCTAGGTATAAAAATCGTCACAATCTGTCAAAACACATTAACGCTAAGATCAGCTGGCATTACAATCACCTTTATAATCCATTGAAAAAAGTTGATATTGCGCATACGACGGACAGTGCTTTTCTTAACCTTAGAGCTGCGGCAAAAATCTATACAATTTATGACCTTGCGGTTTTTAGAGAGGAGACCCAAATTCCGGATTATACTTCTGAAAGACATAAACGCATCATTGACCAAAAAACTAAGGCAATTTTAAAAAAAGCAGATGGCGTAATTGCGATCAGTACTGCGACTAAAAATGACATTCTGCGCTTTTATGATTTTCCGGAAAATAAAATACGTGTAATCCCGCTTGCGCCTAATCAAATAGCGGATTCTGCTAAAAAGGAAATTGACCTTAAATTTCACCAGTTGGAAAAAAACGGTTACTTCTTATTTGTCGGTCAGATTTCCATCCGCAAGAATATTATTAATCTGCTGAAAGCATTTTTGTTGTCAGGTCTTCACAGTGATTACAAACTGGTACTTGCTGGAATGGAAGGCCGGGGGATCGAAATAATAAAAGAAGCAATTCTAGAATTAGGATTAAATGAACGTGTTGAACTGCTGAATTATATTCCCGATGAGTCATTGTCATCCTTATATGAAAATGCGGTCGGATTCGTGTTCCCGACTTTTTATGAAGGTTTCGGCATTCCTATTCTGGAAGCAATGATGAACAGGACACCGGTTTTGAGCGGAAACATTGGAGCGTCTCCGGAAACAGCGGGTGGTTTTGCGGTTGAAGTGTCACCCTTTTCTGTTGATGAAATAAGTGAAGGCTTGAAAAATCTGCTGGCGATACCAAAAGATGAAATTGAAAATGCATTTAATTATGCAAATAATTTTAATTGGCAAAACAACGCGATTGAAACGCACAAATTTTATGAGGAAACATTGAACTCTTTGTGAAAGTATTTTGCTTTCCAGCTCACTAACTCAACAGCTCACTAACTCAAAGGGTAATCAATTGCAAACCACGCTTAGATTATCCGTTTTTGCTGTTGTACTTAAGGCATAATCGTTAATCAGCTTTTAGGCTTCAGTTGATCCTTGCGGACATTTGGGGCAAAATACCTGTCGGCATTATTCTCAAGCACCGGCTCCTCACCTTCACGACGAACCAGCGGCATTTCATAGTCGTTCCAACCGCGCAAACCTGTTTTCAGTGAGCAGACATTGGCGTAGCCCATTTCAATTAGAATTTTAGCTGCTAATAAACTTCTGTGTCCCGAACGGCAGACCACCACAATCTCGCGCTCACGGGCTTTTACCAATTCCGGAATTGTCTCTTCATAATCCCATTCACAAGCGCTTTCCAGAACACCACGCGGAACATTGTATGAACCGTCAATGTGCATGCAGTCGAACTCATAAGGCTCCCGAATATCCAGCATGAGCGGCGCTGCTCCTTCTTCGAGTTCTTCATGTAAATCCCAGGGCATGACTTCTGTCACCACCTCTGCCGCTTCTGCGACATAATCCATATATTTTTTCATCTGCTTGAAATCCAAAGTGTCGATTAAAATTATCTAAGTAAATTCAGGTTAAGACATGTGTTCCTAAAACATCCTCAGCTTGACTAATCGAGGGACACAGAGTGCAATTATTTTAGCAGTTAAGAGAAACTCTTATTTTGACTGCTGCAAAACCAAAATTATAAAATAGGCGATTAAGGAAAATATGTCAAAGCTAAGGCAATTCCGGCCGTGCTTACTTTTAATACTGCTTCTGCCTGCGCTATTTCTGCTTGCTGCTAATTCTGCTGCAGAGGAGGAATCCGGCTGGAAAAAATGGCGTCCCTCCGGAAAATCCGCAAATTTCAAAATCCACCAACGTCCAAAAACAAAAATTCTCAGTGGCGCAAAAACATCCTTGCTGATTGCTGCGACTTCTGATCTACACGGTTCTTTGACTTCGACACGTCTGCTGCCGCGCAAACGTTCAAGAGGATTACTCCATTTGGCAATGCCGCTGAAAAAATTACGTGAAAAATATCCGCAACTTATTTTGCTGGATGCCGGAGATACAATTCAGGGTGATCCCTCCAGTTTTTATTTCAGCCATGTTGAGCCTGAAACGACGAGACCTCTGCCCGTGATTGAAATGATGAACTGGTTGAAATATGACGCGCTTACATTAGGAAACCACGATTTTGAACCGCCGACAAATATTTTAAAACAGAACATCGCACAAGCGCAATTCAGCTGGCTGGCAGCGAATGTCAGCTTTCGTAACGCAAAACAGCCTCTTTTTCCGCCTTACAAAATAATTGAACGTCACGGAGTGCGTGTCGGAATCCTCGGACTGATAACTCCCGGTGTTCCGCTCTGGATAGATCCGGAACAGAGGAAAGGACTTAACTTTAAAGAAATGCTCGAAACAGCAAAAAAATGGGTTAAAGTTTTACGTGAGCAGGAGAAAGTAGATTATTTGATTGGTTTGTTTCATAGTGGCGACAACACGCAGTATGATCGTGATGTTGCTTCAACCAGGGAATTACCTCATCCAAATGCCGCGGGAATGATTGCCGATTTCTTGCCTGAATTCGACCTGATTATTTCCGGACACGCCCACAGAATAAGCCCGAAACGCCGTACTAAAAAACTCAAAGGACATCAGACTCCGCTGGTTTCCCCCGGAACCGCTGCGGAGGGACTGAGTACAATTCTTGTGAATTTTGAAGAAAAATCCGGAAACTGGGAAATTACGGAAACGGTTTATGATTTCATCAAAGCAGAAAAAAATCCGGAAGCTCAACTGCTGCGGAAACTGGATGCACGCCTGCTTAAAGTAGAAAAATATTTGGCAGAACCGACCTCATTAATTTTGAAACGTTTTCCGAAAAAAACTGAATTTCAGGATTGCGGAATCGCTTTGTCATTTTCTGCTGTAGAAAGCATGGAAGCGGAAACCATTTCACTTTTACCGTGGTGGTGGTTCCGGGAAAAACTGCCCTTTGCGGATTTGGGACAAGTGCTACGCAGGGAACACTTTTTCCGCTGGTTGCCTTACGACAACCGACCGGTGTTGGTGCTGATGTATGGTCGGCAAATCGAAATAATGCTCGAAGCCTATCGCAGGAAAAAGCTCGGTTGGTACGCACGCAGCAGTACAATTCTCACGCCGGGTGGTTTTGCTGCGGAACTGGATAATTCGAGTAAAAGCAATCGGCTTTATTTAAAAAATCTGCAGGGAAAAGCTTTGCTTTCGGAAAAAAAGTATCGTGTCTGGCTGACTAATTTTCACTGGAACGGTGGAGGTGGTTTAGCCGCAAAGGCCTTGCTGCATCCTTCACAATTATTGAAAAAAGAAGCTCTTCATCTGCGTGAGTTGATCTTTCAGTACCTGCAGCAAAGCTCCGTTAAACTGCCTGAAAAATGCGAATCCTTCCTTGCTCAACGGACAAAGTAACTTTAAAAAACTCAGAGGCTGGACAGTAAGCTGAAATTATATTATTATTTGATGCAACGTTAAAAAGCGCTTAAACCCTGACATTCTGAGTGAATATGGAATTGCGCTGGAAGTGGCTGCTCTAATATCAAAAAGATTCCCATTACGCTGGAAATGACTATGAGTTCCAGACTGTTGAGGAATGCAGCATGATCTGTGTAATTGAACTATTTTCGGGGAAGTGGCTCAGCGCTGAAAAATTCAGTCGCTTGTTTTACCAACGGTGGGGAGATTTCCACGGATAGGTAGATGGTTGATGTAACATCCGGCCGGCGCACCACGATAAGCCGTCTCCTTGCATCTCCTCTTACCTTGATTAAATTTCCGGCTCAGACGATAGTTGGTTATCTGGATCGCGCCGTTTAGTTTTTCACTCAAAATTATCTGGTGTTTGCGGTTACACGCGCTGACAGTCCAGTAATCTTTGTAACGACGGCACTCGCTGACTTCCGGAAGTTTCTCGTAAACATAAACTTCCTGTCCGCTGCACCCAGTAAGTCCGAGCAACCCCAATATTGCAAATTTTGCAAAATTGTTGTAACTCCTGAATATATTGTTTACCTTAAAATCACGTCGGAAAAACTTTGCCGGGCTCCTCTTATTTAAAACCGAAATAGACATGAAAGCAGACAATCTAAATGTTATTTTACACAATATGGCTCGTAATCCGGACGACTGGAGGCTTGACGATTTTCATGCTCAACACAAAAGCGGAGTTAAGATTTGGATCGGAAATGGTCTTTTTGGCTATCATCTTGAGAAACCTGAATATCAGGAAATCGGTTTTATTGAAAAATTCAAACTGCATCAGCAAATAAAACTTCTGCATGAGAACAAAAAAATTGAAAATTGAAATATCTACTCATTTTTTAGAGGCACACCTGAAACCAACGTTATTATAGGTACTTGTAGGCAGAGCATCACGCCGCATAGCCGAGCGTAAATATTCCGCTGGATCGCTCCAAGATCCACCTCGAAGGATACGATACTTGCCGATTTCAGGTCCCTGAGGATTTTCTCTTTTGAGGTCGGGATAGATTCCAAACCAGTCATAGACCCACTCCCAAACATTTCCGTGAATGTCAAAAAGTCCATTCTGATTACTTGTTTTTTGTCCTGTAGCGTGAATTATACCGCCGGAGTTTTCACGGAACCAGCCATAATCCTGCAAAAATTCTACACCTCCTTCTACAGAATATTCGCTTTCAATTCCTGCGCGTGCAGCCATTTCCCACTCTGCTTCTGAAGCTAAACGTTTGCCAACGTAGTTACAATAATGACGTGCCGCATACCATGAAACTTGAATTACCGGTTTTAACTCACTGCCGATTTCTGGCACAAGATCATCCGACCAATTTCTCAAATAATTACCATCGTGAAATTTACGCGGGAAAGTGCTTTTTCGTAAAAATGGATGTTGAGCCGCGATACGTAAATATTGGTAATTGGTGACTTCACATTTGTCTATCCAGAACTCATCCAACTGCACTTCTCGCACAGGATGCTCCGCAGGCAGTCCTTCCGAACTTCCCATTTTGAATTTTCCGGTATCAATCAGCAGCATTCCAGGCTTGGGAGTGTTCTGACTGACAGCATCAACAAATCCGCAAAGTGTTTCTAAATCTTTAGTTTTGATAAATGTCGCAGTTTGTTCTTCCGGAAACAATTTCTTGTCCAGATTTTTCAGGATACGTTGATAAGTCTTTAAGATATCAGTTTCAAAATTTGTTACTCGTTTAATCATTTTCCTTTCATCACGCCCGCACCTGTATTTTTCATTCAGGCAATTCAATTTTTGTCGTATCCACACTCGTACCGCATCCCGTGCTCTTTGCCTTTCTATTTCATTTAACAATGCCGGTTCTGCGACTAAATATATTTTTTCAAAGAAAGAAGTTTTCGCAATGCTCGTTTTGGCTAGTTCCACTAGTGCATCATAGTCTTCACAAAACTTCTTTTGCGCAATAGGTACAACGACGCCATAGGCCCTGTGCTGTGAACAAGACTTTGTTTCAAGTTTGCGGTTAATCCCCAGTTTTTCCGAAAAAACACGAAAACGCAACTCAGAGATCGTGTGAATAAGTGGATAGCGCTCACCTTTTGTGGTGAAACCGACGAAATCTGAAATGGCGGATTTTTGAAAATCAAGCGCCATTTTTTGAAAATCAAGCGCTGCTGCCCAAACAAGCTGCACGCTGAATAATAATCCAAACAGCAAAAATATTTTTCCGTAATAACACCGTTTTAGTGGCAATTTTTTCATTAGTCCTTCTTACGTAGATCAACGCGAGTCTGCAAATTTCGCACGAAACTGATATTCTTGTCCGCGGTTTTTAAACTCGAGCTAAGCTAAAGTTATTTCAAAATGCCGGTATCTTAAAAACACCACACATGGGTTCAGAATGCCTCACTAAAACCCGTGACCGCTGAGCATCCGCTTCATCGCTTAAAAAAAACTGGTAGCTCACCTGAAACAAAGTAAAATAGATGCATAGCTGTCCAAGCTGCTAAAGCTAATAATAGAGAAAAGCAATCGATATTCCATCTCTGACAGGAAACCGAATTGTGTTTAATTTTAGGAATTATTTTTGAGAAAAATTAAGTTATGTTTTCGTTAAATTTTCGCACATTAAGTTGGCTGAATCGTTATTTACATTATCGACTCGAAACTCAATTTACGTTGACAGAGCCGTATCTAGAGTTTACGGAGGGGGCATTAGGAACAGAAAAATTTGATGATTGTTTTTACTCAACTGTCAAAGAAAACGGAATCCTCTTCGGCTGCCCGGTTATTTCTCCAGCTTTACATGACTTAGCAAAAAAACTGTATTTTCCCAAACAACAGGGTGGGACAATTTTGCTTTTCCTGGAAACGCTGTTCTCGGTTGCATTCATCGAAAATCAAAGTTTGACGTCAATTAATGGTGATGGGGAGGATCATCACCCATATCAAAAGCAGCTACTGAAAATTGTATTTTTAGTTTTACAATATCATTTGCCCGACAGTTATTATCGCATACCGCAGGATGTAATTCTTTCGGATTTACTGGACAGGAACGAAACATTTAATGGGGCGTTGCAAAAGTTGGAGCTTGTGTTGCTTGACACAGTTACCCTGCAGGGATATTCATCACTGGGCAACCGACAAAATAATTTTGCTTTTGCAAAACTTTATTTTTTCCTGCTCTGGTCTCGCGAAAATGCGGTAGGTGATGTTTCTTCTCCGGAAAAGTATCTTGAACTGGACAGGCAACTCCGTGAGGAAATGATCTTTATCTTTGCCTCGCTGATTTGGGCGGATGACATTGTGGCAACTGCAGAACAGCAGGTAATTGAAAAATACATCGAACAAACCGGACTAAAAGCGTCAAAGCAGAACGAACTCACTCGGATGATCCGTGAACCTGTAAAAATATCAGACCTACATTGTTCCTTCACTGCTGTAATTATCAGCAGCTATTTGGTGGAACAGCTGATTTTGCTTTCATTGATCGATAATCAGGAGGCATGGCAGGAACGCGAACTGATTGAAAATATTTCCCTGCATCTCGGGTTGCCCTCTGAAAAACTGGAAGAGTTATACTGCTCGGTGGCAGAATTTTTTTCCGTTCACAATGAACGTCTCGAATTCTTGAAAAATAATGCCGCATTCAAGCAGTTTCAAGATTATATGAACGATACGGTTGTCAAGTTGGTCAAAAAAAATGTGGCCAATATTATGAATGAAATCAAGGAAACTAAAGAACTTTCCGAGTTGCTGCTTAAAGCTACCACACAACCTTTGACCAGTCATGAAAAACAAAAAGTACAGGAGCAGTTAATGGACGTTGCTCGCTCAATTCCTGCACTCGCAATTTTTGCACTGCCTGGAGGTGGCATACTTTTACCTGTGCTGATCAAAGTTCTGCCTTTTAACATTCTGCCGAGTTCATTTCAGGATGAACCCGTTTCCTCGCAATGATTAGCTCAATGACTAGTCGTTTTTGGTTTGCTGCTTACAATCTTTTTTTACTGCCGCTGTTTTTAGGAATTGTAAAATTATTAGCATTTAGCAAAATAAATATCCGCGAGAGCTTAGAAAAACGGGAAGGTCAGTGGGAATGTTTGGCTGATGGTATCTCAAAACGTGATTGGCAAAAGCCCTTAATTTGGCTGCACGTAGCCAGCGCCGGAGAGTTTTTACAGGCTCAACCGGTAATTGAACGCTGTGTGGCTGAAGGTGCTGAGTGTGTTCTGACCTACAGTTCAATCAATGCCTACCGTTGGCTTGAACGTCCTCAGCAGTCAAAAATACAGGGCTTACTCACAACCGAATTTTTACCTCCTGATACACTCTGGAATGCTCGGCGTTTACTTGGTTTGCTGCAGCCGTCACGTCTGGTTTGGGTAAGTTACGATTTGTGGCCAAATTTAGTCTGGGAGGCACATCAACAAAAAATTCCTCAATCTTTAATTTCAGCAATCGTTCATGCTGATTCACGAAGAACGGGTAACATTGTGGGACGTTCATTTTACCACTCAATTTACGAATGCCTGGAGCATATTTTAACCGTCTCTGAAACAGACCGCCAAAGGATTCTTTCGGCAATTCCGGAGCATCCAAAAGTTGAGGTGATGGGTGATACACGTTGTGACAGTGTGCTGGAACGCAGAGGTCGTTTGAAAATTCCAGAACTGCCTCAAGCGGCAAAGGACGGGTTTGTGTTTGTGGCAGGCAGTACGTGGCCTCCGGATGAAGCGTGTATTTTTTCTGCACTTAAAGAAGCCTTGACGGAGTTTCCGGAATTGTTTCTGATTCTGGCACCGCATGAACCTACTGAAGAATATTTGGGAAACGCGGAAAAGCATTTTGCCGGAATACCGCTTGTGCGCTGGTCAAACATTTCTTCCTCTCCGGAAGGTGTTCGAATACTACTGATAGATTCAGTGGGAATCCTCGCAGGGCTTTATCACTCCGCAAAGATGGCTTACGTTGGTGGCGCATTTACAACCGGTGTACATAATATCCTCGAACCAGTAGCAATGGGAGCCACCGTCGCCTTTGGTCCAAAACACGATAATTCAACCGAAGCTCTGCAGATGCTTGAACAAAAATTGGTCAACACTGTGAAAAATTCTGCTGAATTCCGGAAGCTGCTTTTTGATTTATTAGCCGATCAGGAGCGTTGTCTTGATTTGGGGCGGCAGTCGAGGGTATTTGTTGAATCTCAAGCGGGAGCAGCGGAGTTGTGCGTTCCTTTGCTGATGAAAGATTTGTCATAGATTGTTGCTGTTTCAGCTGTATATCTTGAACAGCTAATTCTGAGAATCCCACATTTTCCTGCACAAGACTAATGCTCCGACTTTGTCTGCGCCTGCTTCTTTGAAGCATCGCGCAGCGGCATTCAGCGTAGAGCCGGACGTCATTACGTCATCCAGCAACAATATATTTTTATCCCGTACATCCGCTAAAGCAGAAAACGCATCTTCAAGATTTGTTTTTCTTTCGGCCAGAGGAAGTTCTGTTTGAGGACGTGTGGCACGTGTTCGTCTCAACCAGTCTGGATGAATCTCCGGAGAATTTTTTCTGAGATTTTTTCGTAAATGATATGCCAGCAAAAGAGACTGATTGAAGCCACGTTTGCGCAGCCGTGAAGAATGAAGAGGAATCGGAACGATAGAATCATATTTTTCCAGCCATGTGCTGTTTTGAAAACTGAGTGCTAAAAGCCGGCCTAAGAGCGGAGATAAATGTTCCTGTCCAAAAAATTTAAGTTGTAAAATCCAATGCCGAATTATCTCATTGTAGGCAAATCCACTTCGGGACTCATCTAAATCCCAGTCGTCCTCTATACATTCCTGACAAGCGACGCGGTCCGGTTCGGCAGTGTGGCTTCCACATTGGCGGCAGTGAAAAAGAGGATCTGTCCAGGGAAGATCAAGCAGACAATTTGAACAGAGAAACGGAGAAGCGGGATCGAGATAAGTTTTTCCACCCAGCACTATACCGCATTTCCAGCAGAGCGGTGGCAGTAATTGACGCGTCCAGCGCAACCATCCGGGTGGCGGAGAGGGATGTCTTAGAGATTGAACAAATTCCTTCATTCAGCTTTTGGGAGGGCAATGTGGTATTTTAGTTTTGCCACACTTTTTCAGACCTATCTCTTTGGTCGAAATGACATGTTGCGGTTAATTTTTAATATCCTTCGTTAATTCAAGACTCACAAGTTCTAAAGTAAATTAACCATAAATCCATGCGCGACACCCTCGCCTTCATTTTTCAGACGGTGCGGAACATCAGTCCTGAAACGCAGAGTTTCGCCGGTACAAACGTCCTGTGTTTCTTCACCGACAATTACATTTAAATGTCCTGTGCAGAGCGTTACACTTTCCAGACTTCCGGTGCCATGTGACTCAGAAGCCAGTTCTGCGCCCGGTTCAGCCGTAAACTCATACCACTGAACAGTAGAAACTGAGTTAAGTGTACCGAGGATTCTTAAGCGGAAATGACTGTCTTCGCTGATCACTTCTGGAGTTGCGTTCTGGCTTAACTTTTCAAAACACGTTGTCCCTTCCTTCGCCGCAAGTAAATCCTCCAAAGGACTTTCAAGAGCTTGGGTGATACGCCAAATTGTGGCTAAAGTCGGGTTGCTGCGGTCACGTTCGATTTGGGAAAGAATTGATTTTGAGACTCCGGACTTGCTGGCTAACTGCTCCAGTGTAAGATTGTGTTGGAGTCTTAAACGTTGTATTTCTTGACCGACTTTTGGGGGCGCTTCCAGAGTTGTATTGTTTGCTTGCATGAATTTTCTAAGAAGATAAAAAATTAAGCTTAAGTGTAATCATGTTTATTTTGCTTGCATGATTAACATAAAATGATATATTCATTTTATCGGATTATTGTTTAATATAATAAACCTGTCCGCTATTTGAGTATAATAGAATTATTAAGCCATTAGCCAGACAAAAAAAGGAGAGTTATGGGAGTAGTCATTGAAATCCCTTCAGCACTGAAACAGTACGTAAATGATCAGGATGAAGTTGAAGTATCCGGAAATTCAGTTGAGGAGGCTTTTGGAGCCTTGGTCTCGGAGTATACCGAACTGGAAGCTAACCTGTTTGATGAAAACGGTAAAATCCGCAGTTTTATCAATATTTATCTGAACGACGATGACATCCGCTATGCAGACGGTTTAAAAAGTGAAGTTCAAGACGGTGACTCCATCCAGATTGTACCTTCAGTTGCAGGCGGTTGCTCAACTGTAAAATATAGTTAAATGGGGAAAAATGAAATTAAACAATGAGGAAATCAATCGTTACAGCCGACACCTGACTTTACCTGAAGTTGGAATGGCCGGTCAGTTGGACCTGAAAGAATCTAGTGTGCTGATGATCGGAGCCGGCGGACTCGGCTCTCCGCTCGGCATGTATCTGGGTGCGGTTGGAGTAGGAAAAATTGGACTGGTGGATTTCGACGTTGTGGATCACACCAATTTACACCGGCAAATCGCACACACGACTTCAGACGAAGGCCGTCCAAAAGTCGAATCACTGCGCGATACTATTTTGGCGGGAAACCCGAACATCGAAGTTGAAATTCACAACATCCGTTTGGAACGTGACAATGTGCTAGAACTTTTCAAACAATATGACATTATCGCGGATGGTTCTGACAATTTTGAGACACGTTACCTGATTAACGACGCCGCTTATTTTTCAAAAAAACCGCTGGTTTCCGCTGCCATTTTCCGCTTTCAGGGACAGATAACCATCTTTTCTCCGGAGGCAGGAGGTCCGTGTTACCGTTGTCTATATTCAGAACCTCCTCCCGCATCCCTTGTTCCCAATTGAGCGGTTGCAGGTGTCCTGGGCGTGCTCCCGGGCGTAGTTGGTTTAATTCAGGCCACAGAAGTTATTAAGCTGATTCTGGATGGAGGCGCTCCTTTGATTGGGCGCTTATTGCTCTATGACGCAATGAAAATGAATTTCAAGGAGGTGCGTGTCCGCAAGGATCCGGAATGTGTCCTTTGCGGAGATAATCCCAGCGTTACAGAGCTGATTGATTACAAAGCTTTTTGTGATGTTCCACTTCCGGGAGCAGAAGTTCCGGAAGAAATTGATGAAGCGGCTTATGAGCTTTCTCCGCAGGAATTTAAAGACGCCATGGATCAGGATCCATCCGCGGTTTTGGTTGATGTACGTGAAAGTTTTGAGTGGGATATTTGCAAAATAGACGGAGCTCAGCTGCTTCCGTTAAGTAGTTTTGAACCTGCTACCAGCGGATTGGATCAGGAGGATTCGATTTATCTTTATTGTTACAAAGGGAAGCGCTCCATGCTGGCACTCAAAGAACTCAAAAAGGCCGGTTTTAAAAAGCTTAAAAACCTGAGCGGCGGGATAGATCTCTGGGCCGAAGAAGTCGATTCAGATATGCCTCAGTACTAACTGGAAGGCGGGCAAACCTGTCCGCCGTACCTCCCAATTAAAACATAAAATTTATTCAACTTAATGCAGATTCCAGCACATATTTTAGCAGAATGTCATGCGCACGGTGTGGCGGCATATCCAGAAGAAACCTGCGGTTTTATCGTGGGCAATCTAGATGATACTGAATCACTGGAAACCGTCTACCCAATGCGCAATATAATGAACGAAATGCACAGGGAAGATCCGGAGCAGTTTCCGCGCACGGGACGGGATGGTTATATGATCGACCCCCGTGAACATATGAAATTGGAACGCTCCCTTAAAAAAGCAGGAAAACAGATCAAAGTCATCTATCACAGTCATCCGGATGTTGGTGCATATTTTTCAGAAAAGGACAAAGAGGATGCCCTCTGGAACGGAAATGCGCGTTATCCCGGAATTACGTTTTTGGTCTGTGCTACGAATAAGGGAAAACCCGGGGATGCGATTCTGGCCGATTTCAATGCCAATGAAGGCGATTTCGACATTATCGAAATTCCGGCAAATACTGCTGAAGAATCTTATGGATTGTTAGGAGGAACTTTCGGAATCAGTGGAATTTTGCCGACACTGGATTTTATTCACGAATGGAAAAACGGACAACGAGAAGTCGAATATGGATATTTTCGTTTTGTTCCGCCTAAACAAGTTATAAATTTTCAACAGCAATTAGCTGTCCGACATCAGGCTCGGCATGCACTCGCTTTTAGTTCCGGAAGAGCCGCTTTGCTGGAATTGCTGAGCTATTTGCAGGACTCTCGTCCTCTTACCAAGTTGAATTTTGCCTCTAGTGCAACTTTCATTACAGATGCTCTGCCCTCCTTGGAAATTTCGGCTCTGCATTTTAATTTAAACGAGCTTCCGGCAGCAGAAAAGTTTTCCGCAAAAGAGGGTGATCTAATCTTGATTGCTCCAGAAGATCTACAAAATTTTGTCAGTGAAAACGCGGAGTGGCTCGAAAAATTCAAACGACTTAGAGTTCCGGTTATTGTTTATGAAGAAGCTGCTTCTGGATCTTGGCCAGCAGATGTTCAACTTGCATGGCCGAATGGTCTTACATACTGGATCACCGGTTTCGACCTTCCGGAAAGTCATGATCTGCCTTCCGGAATAGCAGGCGGTGTAATCCTGAGTAACAACGACCGGCAAATGGCAGAATTATCAGAACTGCGTAAACGGCGCGGTGCGATACTTTCGGCACGTAATGCAACACTGTTTTGCGAAAAATTTGCTGGAAATACTGAAGATACTAAAATGAACTCCGGAAATTCCTCTGGTGTCGCAACAGAGCCTGGCTGCGTTAATGAAGAAGCGGTGACGAAACAACTTTGCGCATGGGAGAATGCTGCTTCCGGACTCCTCTTTCCTTCAGGAATGGCAGCTATAATGGCGGTGCTGACTCTTTTGCAGAAAAGGGAAAAAGCGCGCTTGATCGTGATCGGGTTACTTTACAGTGAAACATATTCCTTACTGATGGATTCCGGACGATCCTCCACGTGTGAAGCGATATTTATAGGACTTCATGAGTTGGAACGTTTAGCAGAAGTTATGACGAAGGACACCGCGTTGGTGATCACTGAAACAGTTACCAATCCCCTCTGCGGAGTTCCAGATTTGGAACGCATCGGTAAATTAGCTAACGCGCAGGGAGTCCCGTTTGTGGTGGACAATACTCTCGCTTCACCTGCCAATTGCCAACCTATCGATTGGGGCGCGGATTACGTGATTCACAGCACAACCAAATATCTGAGCGGTACCAACGATCATGCGGGTGGAGCAGTGCTAGTTAAATGTCCAGAAAACGCGAAGGGCTTAAAGAAATTTCAACAAAATTGGGGGCTAGAAATCTCGCCGCTGGAAACAGAAGTTTTGCAGAAAAGGATGTTGGATTTTGAAGAACGTATGCAGCGTTTCAACGAAAACAGTCTTGCAGTTGCTCATTTTCTGGAAGCTCACTCAGCGGTCAACCGTGTTTATTATGCCTGTTCGCCGAGTGACGTTTCCAGTTCAGCTGCACCAAAGCTACTTTCCGGAAACGGTGGTGTGGTTAGTTTTGTGCTGAAGAATGATACCGAAGAAAATTTACGGAGATTTTATGATGGAGAATTTACTTCCATCTTTAAAGCGCCGACTTTAGGTTCCAACGAGACTCTTGTCTGCCCATACTCACTGCTGACGCACTATCACGACAGTGACGAAGATCTGCTGGAGATTGAACTTCCACGCCATCTGATTCGTATAGCCTCAGGTTCTGAAAACGAAATTGAGCCGATAATCGCGGATTTGAATTCGGCACTGGCGCGGACTACTCACTAAGATAATCAACTACGATTGAACTTGAACACAAAGCGCGCATCATGTCAATCACCGGTAAATGTTTAGGATGTGACACGTATGCAGCCAATCCTGCTTCATCGTCAAAATGAGTGGTCAGTACAATGTCATAGGCACGCTCTGATTTGTTGAAATCCAGCCCAACCTCGATCATCCGTAAGGTCTCTATTCTTCCTTCCAATCCCCTCAAAGTTGAAAGAGCAAGATCCAGGTTTTCCGGACTCTTTTCCTTGAGTTTGAACATTACAATATGTTTAACCACAACTTTTCCTAACTTTCTAATATCAAACGATGATAACGCTTTTTACCTGCTCTCAGCAGGATTTCACCATCCTGCAGATCCGCTTCTCCAAGGTTATAATCCGGAATGTCAATCCGTTCGTCATTTACATAAACACCGCCCTGGGCTTGTAAACGCCGTGCTTCTCCTTTAGACTTGCAAAGTCCTGTCTGCAGAAAAATTTCGAATATATCGAGCCCTGCGGAAAAATCGTTTGCTGCGATTATTGTACTGGGGACATTAGATTTGTCACTTTTCCCATCAGCGGAAAAGAGAGACTGCGCCGCCTCTTGAGCTTGGAGCGCGGGTTCCTTACCGTGTATGAGAGCAGTTGTTTCAAAAGCCAGCCGCTGTTTTGCTTCACGTATATCTGCACCCTGAAGTTGTCCCAGTTGCCGGACTTCATCCATGGGCAGAAAAGTAAATAAGGCCAGGAATTTTTCCACATCTGTATCCTCTGTGTTGACCCAATACTGATAGTACTCATAGGCGGAAGTACGTTTCGGATCAAGCCAGAGCGCCCCTTTTTCAGTTTTCCCCATCTTTTTTCCGGATGCTGTTGTCAGCAGTGGATAGGTCCAGCCGAAAGCGTCTTTGCGCTCCACGCGTCGAATCAAATCTGTGCCGGAAATAATATTAGCCCACTGATCGTCACCACCCATTTGCAGGGTGCAGTTATAACGTCGATTCAATTCCAGAAAATCAAAAGCCTGTAAAAGTTGATAATTGAATTCCAGGAAACTTAAACCTGTCTCAAGTCTAATTTTATAAGTTTCAAAAGATAGCATCCGGTTAACCGAAAAATGCCGACCGATGTCACGCAGAAAATCAATATAATTTAAGTCCCGCAGCCACTTAGAATTATTGACGAGAAGCGCGTCTCCACTAAAATCCAGGAAACGCTCCATTTGTGGAAGAATGCCTTCAATATTCGACTGCAGTTGCTCTTCAGTCAACATTTTACGCAATTCAGTTTTTCCGCTGGGATCGCCGATCATGGACGTTCCGCCGCCCATTAAGGCTATTATCCGGTGACCTCCACGCTGCATGTGTGCCAGTCCCATCAACGGAATAAGATGACCTACGTGCAGTGAATCTGCGGTTGGATCGAAACCGACGTAGCAGCAAATTCTGTCCTCCTTAAGGCGTTTTGCCAACTCTTCTGGATGTGTGCTTTGTTGGAAAAAACCGCGTTCTTTAAGATCTTCTAGCATAATAATCAGTTATAAAATTTGTGTCGTCCGGAAAATGCTTCCATCAACGTAACATCATCCACATATTCCAGGTCGCCTCCTGCCGGAATTCCGCAGGCCAGCCGTGTGATTGTTGTAATTTCCCTGGAAAATTCCTGCTTTAAAAACAGGGCGGTCGCTTCACCTTTGACGGTAGGGTTTGTTGCAATTATCATTTCCTTTATCGCACTTTCTTCCACCCTTTTTCTTAAGTTTTTAATATTCAATTGTTCCGGTCCTATACCATCCAGCGGAGAAATTGCGCCCATTAAAACGTGATAAACGCCTTTGAAAACCCCACTTTTTTCAATTGGGAAAATATTATTTGGCTGTTCGACTATACAGATCTGTTCATGCTCTCGTCCGGCGTGACTGCAAATCGCGCAGGGGTCAATGTCGGTAAAACCGGAACAGACTGAACAATAGCGGATTTGCTCTTTTACCTGTGTGAGAGCATCTGCCAAATTTTGCGTTTCTTGCTGTGAATAGCGAAGAATACTAAAGGCGAGACGCTGTGCAGTTTTACGTCCAACTCCGGGAAAACGAGAAAACTCGTAAACCAATCGTTCCAGGGCAACAGGGATTTGCATGTTCAGTCAGGAGGGGTCTACTTCAGGAAAGTGAAGATTGGGTTGGCGTGCTTCTGTGTGGATCAAACCCAGTGGATCAAGAGTTTTAAGTTTCATTTTAAGTGACTTTTCATCCCACTCATCGGGATAAGGATTTACAGGACCGTTAACAATATTTTCCAGCCGTTTGCGGTATTCTACTTCTGCTGCATGTAAATTTTCTAGCATCCCGATTCCTTTTTTTGCCAGAGGTTTGAGAAATGCGGGAATTTTTGTTTCTTTAAAAAGCTCGTCCAGACGCTTTGAATTACGTAGGGATATTGTGTATTCTGCGCGAACATCAATCTGTACTTCCACTTCTTCCACCATGTTCCCACATTTTTTGTGGACTCTTCCATTCGGCATTTCTAATTCTGAATATTCCAGTGACTTGCATTTCGGACAATAAAGCCAGGTGATCCAACCGGTGATTGGAGCATTACGAGCTTCGTCTTCTTTCTTTGCGCGTCTATCAGCAAGGTTAATAACTTTTGCAGAAGTATTACTCATCTTTTTAAATGAAAGTTACGGAACATTTTTAGCAAAAAACCATATTACAATAATTTTGTCTGAAACTGCCATAGATTTTCACTTATTTTACTAATTAAGTCAAAATATTTTAAAGCTGTGTGAATCTGTAGAATATTCAAAAATGCAAAGCGTTTAGACGCTCATTTGTATGTCAGGAGTAAAGTTTTAAATCAAGAGCCCGGCAAGTGTATTTTTCAAAGTTCCAGAAGCTGAACTGCAATAAAATTATCTTTAACACTTTCTTTGCTGGAAAGATTAAAACGCTGTTGATGGCGTGTATAGAGAAATGCATCAGGCCCTCTTTTTCGTTGTTCCAATAGTGAATTTATAAACGCCTGTAAGGGTGTCCAAACTAAGAACTAGTCTGAAATGCTCATTCATATCATAACTTTTTCCTTGACAGAGAGCGTATGATGTTATAATTTCATCATGCATAAATTATTTTCTACATAGGACGTCATAAGTCGCTGAGATGGGGAAATTCTAAGCCCTTATTCAGTTGAACGATTTTTCAGTAAGTGCCGGCAGAAAGAATCTGTCTTCACAAACTTCCTCTTTATCATAGCCAATGGAGCAAAAGATGAAAAACATTCTCTTCGTTTTAGTTATCACATTTATAAGCATTTCCCTGACTTCTTGTGCTAAAACTTATTCAAAAATAACTGATTCTAAAACTACTAATTTAATTATTGAAAATTCAACCGCAACAGGATCTACACTTGAAAACGCAACAATTGAAAATTCTCATGTTGCTAACTCAACGATATCCAAGTCTGAGATTAAGGATAAATCTAAAGTTACTGAAAATTCGATAATTAGAGATTCAATCATTGAAAATTCTATAATCACCAATTCAACTATTATCAATCGAACGATTATTAATCAAACAATAGTAAATTCAAATATAGGTGGAGGAGAAGAAGAAGCACAAGAGAAAGAATAATTAGTTTTTATTTCGACAATTTAAATTTAACTCCTTGTTAAATTTACTTTCCCAAACTCCTACCCTGTCGGTTGGATCTGGTATAGTTGATAGGCGAACATTCACCCCTAGGTTCTTTCCACAAACTAGCCAAGCAGAAGTTAAATCACCTCCCTACAAAATAGATATGTGTTCCTGCATGGACGGATGCGTAGTATGCTATCAAAATATACACTTAATATTGCAATAAATGTTTTATTGTTACAAATAGTCTCTGCAAAAAAAATCTAACGGAAGAAGTTAAACTGGATTTGCTTCTGTGAGTAAAGAAATATTTTGATAATGAATAAATAGTTGACAGTTTGGGTGGTGAAATTAACGACATACCCACTTACTGAACCCATTATATAAAATTACTTTCTGTAATATAAGAAACTTACAGAACTCCTAATTCATTTTTATTGAATCCTTCTACTTGAAGGTGTAACTAAAACTGGAACTACCTTTCCTAAATTTATCCCCTACTATAAATTACAACAAGTAAAACCCCTATTCGTTGTAAAACAAAACGATTTGTGGTATAAATAGTTTCCCAATAATCAACTATTAGGAAACATTGTGAGACAGATAATTATCATTCTCTCCATTATTTTTAGTTTCACGGTCAGTTCTTGTAGTGGGGAAAAAGAGGAATCTACCACAGACACAACAATTCCAACCCCAATAGAATCTGCCCCTTACGACGACACCTCAACTGACGGAGACAACACCACCATCACCAGTCCTACACCCGATACAACTGCACCCACAGTAACTTCAGTTTCTACAATATCAGATAATCAAAGTAGAGTATCAATTACTGATAACATCACGTTGACATTCTCTGAGGTAATGAATACAGATTATGTCAGAACTAATACTTCTGACACAAACTGTTCAGGAACTTTAAGGGTGTCTTCAGATAACTTCACTACTTGTATTAAGATCTCGTCATATCCATCAAGTTCTAATTTAAACAAGACATTTACTCTAGACCCATATGATAATTTTTCATATTCCACTACTTACAAAATAAGAGTCACAACTGGAGTCAAAGATAAAGCAGGGAATGCATTGAGTAATCAGTATGAAACTCCTAACGGATTCACGACGCCTATTACGGTGAACACCTTCACACTCTCCGACACGGCACTCAAGTCCGGTGAAAACGCAACGGTAACATTAGATTTCTCAGAGGAGGTTGCCTCCTTTTCCAGTTCTGCTGACATCACGGTTGCCAATGGAGCTCTCGCAACGATGAGCAGCAGCGACAATAAGACCTGGACCGGAACTTTCACACCAACGGCCGATACCGAAGATGCGAGCAACACGCTTTCTTTGGCAACGAGCTACACCGACACCGACGGTAATTTAGGCCCTGCGCAAACAACTGCAAACTATGAGGTCGAAACCTTGTCTCCTTCGGTGAGCTCCTTCACACTCTCCGACACGGCACTCAAGTCCGGTGATAACGCGACTGTAACATTGGTTTTCTCAGAGAATGTTGCCTCCTTTTCCAGTTCTGCTGACATCACTGTTGCCAATGGAACTCTTGCAACGATGAGCAGTTCCGACAACAAGACCTGGACGGGAAGCTTCACACCAACGGCCGATACGGAAGATGCGAGCAATACTCTCTCGCTGGCGACGAGTTACACCGACACCGCCGGTAATGCTGGCCCTGCGCAAACAACTGCAAACTATGAGGTTGAAACCTTGTCTCCTTCGGTGAGCTCCTTCACACTCTCCGACACGGCACTCAAGTCCGGTGATAACGCGACTGTAACATTGGTTTTCTCAGAGAATGTTGCCTCCTTTTCCAGTTCTGCCGACATCACGGTTGCCAATGGAACTCTCGCAACGATGACCAGCACCGACAACAAGACCTGGACGGGAACCTTCACACCAACTACCAATACGGAAGATGCGAGCAATACTCTCTCGCTGGCGACGAGTTACACCGACACGGCTGGTAATGCTGGCCCCACGCAAACAACTGCAAACTATGAGGTCGACACCTTGGCTCCTTCGGTGAGCAGCATAGAGATCAGTAGTGCGACGGGTATTCAGAACAAACTGCTGAATGCTGGAGACGTGGTATCGGTGACATCCACTTTCAGTGAAACTGTGACAGTAACTGGTACACCGCAACTGACCCTGGTTGTGGGCAGCACTGACCGGACAGCGACATATCATTCAGGTAGTGGAGGCA